>PPYE01275536.1_pt1 | contig 22678 bp, 17 predicted proteins | sample 1559881 | NCBI WGS metagenome assembly PPYE01 (sample SAMN08240022, study PRJNA423297) | Human gut metagenome, whole genome shotgun sequencing project.
CCTTCACCCTGCCGAGGGCGTGTGGCTCCCCGTCACCACTGCGGGTGCCTCTGCCAACCCCATGGTGGTCGCCTCCGCCCTCTCTACATCTTCGGGCGAGCTCAAAGAGGTCGTAACCAAGACTGTCACAGGCACCACTACCTCGGTAATTTACAGCGTTGCCTGCTCCGACTCGGTTTATGCGTGGGTTGAGCTGGACATGATCAACCGTTCGTGGAGCCTCTATGCCTCGGCGTTCTCGAACGGCGTCCTTACGGGTGAGACAAAAACCCTCTGGCAAGCGGACTCCAACTGGGACCCCGCTCCGGTTGCCTGCGGCGGCACTTCGGTGATTTGGCAAGTGCAGCCGTCCGCTTCGGGCTCAAAGACCGCCGAGACCTCCTATTGCTATCTTTGGACCGTCGGCTCCCCCGATGCCCAGGCTGTCGTTGAGTCACCTGGCCGTTTTGCCATTACGCCGACCGTCTGCGGCGATTGGGTTGTTCTCGCGCCCCGCGTCCGCGCCAGCGAGGGCACTTACTACGGCGTTACCGCCTACACCATAGACGATGGCCTCAAGACAAAAATCGACCAACTTGTGATGCCCGCATCGGTGAAGCCCTTCCGGGCCTGCCGTATGGGCGAGAAGTTTGTGATCTCCGTCGAGGCAAACTACAGCTCGGGTGGACTTCTTGGCAAAATGGGCACCTATATTGGGTCGAGCGACGGAAGCGACTTCCTCTACCTCTCCCGTGAGCCCTTCGAGTGCGCTGCCGCTGGCAAGAACGGCGTCTACTTCATCAAGAGCCGCTCCTCCTACATTGTGGTTAACGCCAACGACCAAACGTATAGCGTGCTCTCCTCGGTAGACAGGAGCGTGGACTATGGGGAGTATCCAGCGCGTGTTGGTGAGTGCAGCTCCTTCGTGACGTTCTCGTCGGTCAAAGACGCCACTACAGGTTATCCCGCTTCCGTAATAGTGAGAACCTTCCCCCTATAGGATGAATCAACATAGTGCCTTCTGGGGTACACTACTATAGGACTAGTGTGAAAACGGTGGCTCTCATCTATCCATCGAGCATTACCAAGCTTAAAGGAGGCCGTATGGCTTCAGACGAGAAAAAGATTCTGCTGGTAGAAGACGAGAAGGCAATCCGCGACGTGGTGGCTGCCTATCTCGACCACGAGAACTATATCGTTCGCGGCGTCGGCGATGGCCAGAGTGCCGTCGAGGAGTTCGAGAAGCACTCCTTTGACCTTGTAGTTCTCGACCTCATGCTTCCCAAGCTCTCGGGCGAGCGCGTGTGCCGCGCCATCCGCGAGACCTCCAACGTGCCCATCATCATGCTCACCGCAAAGGGCGAGGTTGAAGACCGCGTTATTGGCCTCGAGCTTGGTGCCGATGACTACCTCATCAAGCCCTTCTCGCCGCGCGAGCTTATCGCCCGCGTTCGCGCCCTGCTCCGTCGCGCCCACACTGAGACCGAGCCCCAGCTTGAGGTTCTGGACTTTGGTGACCTAGTCATCGACATTTCCGGCCACAAGGTCATGGTCGAGGGCAAGGAGGTCGACCTCACGGCTTCCGAGTTCAAGCTCCTTACTACGCTGGCCCGCTACCCCGGCCGCGTCTACACGCGCATGGAGCTTGTCGAGAAGGTCCTTGGCTACGACTTCGAGGGCTACGAGCGCACCATCGACTCCCACGTGAAGAACCTCCGTGCCAAGTTGGGCGACGACCCGCGCAACCCGCGCTGGCTCTACACCGTTCATGGTGTTGGCTATCGCTTTGAGGCTCCCCAAGCTGACGATAAGGCTAAGGCTGCCAAGGTCAAAGCCGAGTAGGCGGATAGCGTGGCCCTTCAAGGTTCAAACAGCGAGCGCGCGGCCAATGGTGGCTCAGATGCCGCCGCGGGCCGCAGTTCGTTTAACACGATAAAGCCAGACCCCAAGCACAGATGGACCTATTCCACCAAGCTTGCGATTTCGTTCGCGCTAACCGCCGTCATGACTGCGGCGATTCTAGTCATGGTCTTGGCTGTTGTATGGGAGAGCCAGTTTAAGGCCTATACCAGAAGCAACATGCAGTCGCTCGCCCAGTCTGCGGCAGATACGCTTGCCGTGGGCTATGACTCGGCAGGTGGCTGGACGGTGGGTGTCATCGCCAATGTGTCGTCCTTCTCCGGCGCGTCACCGGACGTGGGGATGCAGGTCCTCGACGAGGACGGCAACATCATCTACGACGATACGCTGGGCCTCTCGCGCCACGGAGACTCCGGGGCCGGTGCAGGTGGTAGCGCGGTACCAACTGGGCCCGAGTCTGTGGTCACGGCAAGCGTTGTTGATGCCGCCGGCGATACGGTGGGCACAGTGCGGCTCTGGGCATTTGGCTCCGACGCACTCCTCACCTCCTCGGACGCCAAGTTCCGCAAGAGCTCCTATAGCGCGATTGCCGTTGCGGCGGTGATCGCGGTTGTTCTCGCCGTTGTCATTGGCTACTTCGTCTCGCGCTCCCTCACCAAGCCCATCCAACGCATCACGCGCACCGCCTCGCAGATCAGGAACGGCGACCTCACCGCTCGTACGGGCGTGCGCGGCACAGACGAGATTGGACAGCTGGGCGAGACCTTCGATGACATGGCGACCTCTCTCGAGAAGGACCTCAAGCTCGAGCACCGTCTCACGAGTGATGTGGCGCACGAGCTGCGCACGCCGCTCATGGCCATCCTCGCCACCGTCGAGGCCATGCAGGATGGCGTCCTGCCGGCAGATGACGAGCACCTGGAGACCCTTGCGTCCGAGACGCGTCGTCTCTCTCACCTTGTTGACGCAATGCTCAAACTCTCGCGTCTTGAGAACGGCACGGCCGAGCTCAAGGTCGAGCGCACCGATGTGGTCTACCTGGTCAAGAGCCTTGTGAACTCTCAGCACCAGCTTTTCCACGAGAAGGGCCTCCACCTGCGCTTCAAGGACGATACCGCCCATGGCGAGTGCCAGGCGGATGTCGACCCAGATCTAATTCGCGAGGCCGTGGTCAACCTCATGAGCAATGCCATGCGCTATACCGACGAGGACGGTTGGGTTGTTGTCTCTGTGGGCTCCGACCACTCCGACGCCATCATCTCCGTGCGCGATACGGGCATCGGCATTGCCAAGGAGGACATTCCGCAGACCTTCTCGCGCTTCTGGCGCTCTGACGTGAGCCGTGAACGGGTCTCGGGTGGCCTGGGTGTTGGCCTTTCCATAACCAAGGAGATTGTCGACCGGCACAACGGCACCATTTCGGTTGACTCCGAGCTGGGGAAGGGCACCACGTTTACCATTCGCGCGCCGCTCAACCGCGGCCGTCGCAACCTCAAGCAGGCCCTGCAGGAGAAGCAGCAGGAAAAGTAGGGGTTGGTACAGAGAGGCAGCTGAGGTGCCCGGTGTTCGCTGCCGTGCGCTACACTACTCACTGCGTGCCTGGCCAGCGGGCGCATCGTCAACAGGAAACGAGGTCTATCGTGGCAGACATCGAGCTTCGCCCGGATTCTCACGGCAAGGTCCGCGACATTTACGACTGCGGGGACGCCCTGCTCATGGTCGCATCCAATCGCATTAGTGCGTTTGACTACATCCTTCCGGACGAGATCCCCTACAAGGGCGAGATTCTCACGCGTATCTCGGCCTTTTGGTTTGAGCGCTTTGCAGGCCTTATGCCCAACCACATGATCTCGATGGACGTAGCCGACTACCCTGCGGAGTATCACCGCTATGCCAGCTACCTGGCCGGGCGCTCCATGCTGGTCAAGAAGGCGAAGACCATCCCCATCGAGTGCATCGTGCGCGGTTACCTCACCGGTTCTGGCAAGAAGACCTACGACGCCAATGGCACCGTGTGCGGCATCAAGCTGCCGGGAGGTCTGGGGGAGGCTTCCAAGCTGCCGGAGCCCATCTTTACCCCGTCGACCAAGGCCGCCCTCGGCGACCACGACGAGAACATCTCGTTTGACCGTTGCGTCCAGATTGTGGGCGAGGATACCGCAGTCCAGCTGCGCGACGCATCTCTCGCCATCTACAAGGCCGCTGCGGAGTATGCGGCAACGCGCGGCATCATCATCGCAGACACCAAGTTCGAGTTTGGCTTCATCGACGACAAGCTCACGCTTATCGACGAGTGCCTCACGCCGGACTCCAGCCGCTTCTGGCCTGCCAAGGGTCACCAGCCTGGACACGTCCAGCCCAGCTACGACAAGCAGTACGTGCGCGACTGGCTCAAGGCCAACTGGGACATGACCGGCGAGCCGCCCCACCTGCCGCAGGATGTTATTAAGGGAACGTCGAGCCGCTACCAGGAGGCGTTCCAGATCATCACCGGTAACGAGTTTGAGCCCATAAAGGAGTCCCATGTCACTGCGTGATACTATCGACGGCGCTCGCAAGGAGGCCCAGGAGGCCGGTGGCCTGAGTGGAACCATTAAGGCGACCGATGCCTCTGGCACCGAGAAGCCCGAGCGTGGCACAAGGGCCGAGAAGTCCGGAAAGGACGAGGCTGAGAAGCGCGACCCCATGACCACCAGGAGCTATCGAAGCTCTGCGGCTGGTGCCAAGCCCAGTCGCGAGGTTGCTTCGACGGTTCGCACGTCATCCTCTGGTTCCTCCTCCAGAATGGGCGGAGGCCTCTTCGGCGGTGGTACGCCTGCGCAGAAGGAGGCCCGCAAGGAGGAGAAGCGCAAGCAGCGCGAGGAAGAGGACTTCCGTCAGCGCGGCTACGACCTCATCCTTCGCTCTAACGAGGAGTACCGTCGCACCGACCGCACCTTGTGGATTCTCATCGGCGTTGGCTTTGGCATGACCATTGTCTCGCTGGTCTTGGTGTGGGCGTTCCCCACCGACAGCAGCGACTACCAAACCCTCGTTGGCATTGCCTCCGTGGCTTCGCTGGTGCTTGCATATGGCCTGATCATTGGTGCGCTCGTGTACGACTGGCGCGTGCGTCGTCCCGTTCGCAAGGCGGCTGAGCGCAAAGTTGCCGGATACAGCGACAAGAAGCTTACCGAGCTCTTTGAGGCAGAGCGCCGTCGCGAGAATGCCGAGCAGGCTGCGCGCCAGGCCGAGAAGAAAGCCGCCAAGGAGCGCCGCGCCAACAAGAAGTAACGAGTATCTCGTGGCACGCGTTGCTGCTCGATGGTAGAATGTCTTCTCGCACGCCCCCGTAGCTCAGGGGATAGAGCACAGGTTTCCTAAACCTGGTGTCGGCCGTTCGAATCGGCCCGGGGGCACCACGTATTGTCGCAGGCCAGGTTCGGATAGGGGCTTGGCCTGCTTGTTGTTTGGGGTGCATTTCTGGTTCGTGTACCTGAGGCAAGAGGAGCCCACGGCGCGAACAAAGCAAGCCACTTCTTGAACTACGGCTTGCGCTAGGAATGCCAGGCATCATGGTCCCCGTCGCAATGCGGTGCCGCATGAGCGTTACACTCAGTGCATCGCCACTGTGCAGTTACCCCGCAACCCTAGGCGAAGGGAGAACCATGTTCAGCCCGTTTCGTGACGAGCAGGGCCGGCCAAAGGCAATCGGCGACGTGACCTGGGAAGACCTGTCTCAGCTCGCAGATCTCGAGGAGGGATTTGCCTTGGAGTTCAAGCAGACCTTTGGGCCAAGTGTGCGCCGGAAGATCCCCAAGATTGTGGCGTCATTCTCGAACTCGCGCGGCGGTTGGCTTGTGGTTGGCATAGCAGATGACTCGCGCGAGGTCGTACCGGTTCCGCGTGGTACAGCAGACGTTAGCCAGGTGATAGGCGAACTTTGTCGTCGTCACGTCTCGCCGGCACCGCACTTCGAAGTACGCTTTCTGGTAGACCCCTCCGATGACAGCCACGGCGTCATTCTGGTGCGCGTCGATGAGGGCGACTTTCCGCCCTATGTAGCCGATGGCATTGTCGAGATACGCGAGGGATCGACATCAGGACCGGCTGACGGCACTGCACTTGTCGACCTCTACGACCGTGCGACTAGCCGCCGCCTTGACGTTCGCAGGTTCTGTCGACGGACGGTCTACTATCCCATGGCAGATGGTGCGGCCGACCCCGTTGCCCTCTTTGACCTCTACCTCTTTAGGCTTGGACCAGAGGAGGACGAGGCCACTTCGCGGGCGAGCATAAACGAGGGTGCCGCTGCGATGCGTGCCGCCTTCGAGTGCTACGGGATTGGTTGTCGGACTCAGCACGCACACGACAGCTTGGTGTTTAGGACTTCTCAGCGAGACGAGACGGTCGTTGCGCACTCGGCCATAGAGCTCTTTCCCAATGAGTCGATGAAGCTCTCGGTGCCTGCGGTCATGGTTACGGGGGAAGAGCGCGAGCGAGCCCTACGGTCTCTCGCAGAATGCACGCTCTTCTCGCCACGGCAAGACGCGCGCCTGATGGACGCCACCGCGACGCTGCGCCGTGTGACGAGAATGGCCTCGCTTCTCGACCGCTATGTGCGTCTGCGCGGACTCTCTTGGCGGGAGTTTGCCGTGGCATATGAACTCGAGCACATGGCTGGCGTTACGCTGTGGTCGGAAAACGAGACGTATCTGAGCTACGCCGCACGGCATGGCGTGCTCTACTGCGCGACTACCGATTGCATCTCGCGTGTTCGCTACCTTAACGATGGCGCGCACGACACGTTCCGCGCGCGCCAGTTTGCAGGCAGCCATTTCTTCGAGGCGTGCGGCCTGCCCCTTGGCTCGCCCGATCCCGAGGACGTTGAGTTGGTGAACGCGCTGCTCAGCACCAGCGGAGAACGGTAGGGGAAGAGGCTCAAGACGGCGTTGCCCTCGGCATTGCCTGCACAGCTGCCTCGAGTGGCACAGCGTTGAGCCTATGTACCTGGTTGAATCCAAATCTCATCCGAACGAATGAGTCGTAAGGGGCGTTCCCGCACTTATCGGAACGTCCCTTCGTCTTGTCGGGAGCCCCCGTGGCGCCGTTTTCCCAGATGACGGGCTTCGAGAGCCCGGGCTCCGGATGGATGTGGACGATCTGCTCGGGCGAGATGCCGCGCGAGAGGCAGTCCCTGATGATGCGGACCCTCTCCTCGGATTCACGCTCGTCCTCGTCCACGCCGAGTCTGGCCTCGCCCGGGGTCGCGTCCGGGCTTGCCGACCTCGCCCGCGACCTCCCTGATCGACGGGTTGCGGTCGGGGCCCTCCTCGATGGGTCTCCTGCCAGCCTTGGTGAGGCGCGAGTGCGTCCTCCCCTTCCAGCGATGTCTCAAGACGGCGTCACTGCCGCCCCGATACCACTGGTGTCCACAACACGGCCGCACTAGTTCGGATGACTTTGAGAAGCGCTCGGGTGAAGCCTGGATTCGAGCAGCCTATGTACCTTACAACTATGGATTAACAAACCTTGCAATTATGGAACTTTTCACCATACAATCTAGGAAGGAACTACCTTGCAAATTCATGATTAATGGTTACGGTTGGAGGTCAAGTGATCCCTAGAAGCATGGCATTACGTGCTCTTCAGCTATCAACCTGGTTCCCCGTGGTCTCGGTCACCGGCCCACGCCAGAGCGGCAAGTCCACCCTTGTAAGAGAGGTCTTCTCTGATTATACGTACGTCAATCTGGAGAATCCGCAGACTCGGCAGCAAGCCCTCACCGACCCCGTTGGCTTCATAAGAAACCGACCAAATCGCCTCGTCATAGACGAGGCGCAGCTTGCTCCAGAGTTGTTCTCGATGATTCAGGTTGCTTCTGATGAGAGCAACGAGCCTGGACAGTACGTGCTCTCTGGGTCGCAGAACTTCCTGCTCCTCGAGCAGATCACGCAGTCATTGGCCGGAAGGGTTGGCCTGCTCAAACTGCTGCCGCTGTCGTTCTTGGAGGCCAGGACGGGGGATGGTAACCTTACGCCCGATTCATTCATGCTGCGAGGTGGGTACCCGCGGCTCTATGACGTGGACATTCCGCTGGAGACGTTCTATTCGGCATACCTCGAGACGTACGTAGAGCGTGATGTGCGGGATTATCTTGGCGTGAAGGACCTCTCTTCGTACAGAACGCTACTGGGGCTCTGCGCTCAATGCGTCGGAAGCCTAATCAATGTCTCGCGCCTTTCAAGTGATGCAGGCGTTTCGAGGGAGTCCATCAACTCCTGGCTCTTCATGCTCGAGTCGAGCTACATCGTATTTCGGCTGAGGCCATACCGTGCAAACCTGCGAAAGCGCCTTACCAAGACGCCAAAGCTCTACTTCTATGACACGGGCCTGCTGTGCTACCTGCTGCGCATTCGAACGCTAGGTCAGCTGCTCACGAGTCCGTACTTAGGGGTAGTGTTCGAAAACTTCGTGATTGAGGAGCGTATGAAGACGCACCTCAACTCAGGCAGGGAACCTGACCTCTACTTCTATCGCGACGAAAACAAAGCCGAAGTAGACTTGGTCGACCTGACCGACCCCGATCAAGCTTTCCTGGCAGAAATCAAATCGTCGCAGACCTATCGAAGTGGCTTTACTCGGTACCTGCATACCGTTGGCGATGAGATCGGCATACCTCGTGAGCGACGCTTTGTTGTGGAGCGCGCTGAGGGGAATTTCGAGGCGGATGGTGCGCTGGTGAGAAACATTGCGACTTGGCTCGAGATGAACTAGGGGAGCGCTGATCTGCCTTGCTTGCCGGATAACCGCCTGAACGAGAACTACGCACGGTCACGGTTCAGCTTTATGGAGTGGGAACCCCGGATGATACTGAGCGAGTACATCCGCTAGCTTGAGACTATTTGGTCGGAAAGTTCTTTTGCAACTTCGAGGCCAATGAGGTGAGGGATACCAACAACCAAGGCGTTGCCCATGCAGAATGCCCGTTGGCCGTCGGTCATTCCCGTATCCGTCCAACCCTTGGGAAAACACTGAAGTTGGTCGAGTTCGTCGGGAACTAAGCGCCGCAGCCGTCCATCTGCGCACTTTACGACGTGCTTGAAACGTGACGCCCCTCGGCCGCCCTCTCCCGTAAGAATGGTACGAGATGGTCTGTCGGTAGCATCTGGGAAGGACATGGCCCCTTCTGAATAGTTGTACTCGAAGCCAGTGGCCTTATTGATTCGCCTCTCTTTCTTTGATCCCTTCAGGTATTCCCACTTCTCTCGCTGTGACTCGGGAACGAAATACTCTTCCGGAACCTCAACCTCAGGAACAAGAACATCCCCGAGGGTCATTCTTGGACCATCATAGGTTTCGGAGACCTTGCAGGTACACACCTTGTTTTTCACCATTACCCCAGCATCCGAGAAGGGCGAGGGCTTACCTCCAAGGTTGAAAGACTGTGAAGTGACATAGGGATCACCAGGAATTTCGACGTAATCGACTCTCTCGGGTAGCTCCATGGGGAACGCGTGTGCCATTACGCCATGCAGCAGCCTGTCCTCAAGATTCCACTGTACGCAACGCTCGGCGAGAATGTAGACCCGCTTCCTCCGCTGCGGAAAGCCATATTCAGCACTGTTTACGACTCTCCACTCTACGGAATAGCCCAGCGAGGCTAGGCAGGAGAGAATGATTGCAAAATCTCTTCCGCGCTGTTTTGCGGGGCTCTTGAGAAGCCGGTCTACGTTTTCGAACATGCACCAACGGGCGTTATTAGATGAACTATTGAGTTGGATACGCAGAAAGCGGTAGATAGACCACCAGAGGACACCCTTTTTGCCCTCGATGCCATTGGCTTGAAAGAGGGGGCGAGCAACAGAATAGTCTTGGCAGGGAAAGCCGCCAACCACCATGTCGACGTCAGGGATGGCTCGCTTTCCAGCGTCGAATTCGTCGAGAACAGCGGAAATATCCTCGTTAATCACAGAACCCTTGCCAAAGCGGCTTTCGTAGCAGCGGGCGGCAAACTGCCTCTTGTCTGAGCCGGGTTCCCATTGGTTTGCCCATATGGTTCTAAAAGGTCCTGCCGATGGCAGTTTCCAGCCCTTGGAGTTATCGCAATAGCCCTCAAGGCCAAGTCTGAAGCCGCCGACCCCTGCGAAGAGCTCGGCCACCTTAATTTCATCGCCCCCGTTTCTCCGTTCGCTGTCTGTGGACTGTTCCCTAGGCGAGCATCATAACCGATCCCAGTGTCACGAATTGTGTCTACCTGTGTCTACCTGTGTCTGCCTGTGGCCAGAGTCCTCTCAATCTGATTCTTCATATATGTCGCGTTAAGCCAGAAGCACTTCTTAACGACTGGTGTGCCGTGTGGCTGAGGTCGGACGTCGTTAGCGTTTTGTGCATGAGGTCTCACGTGGCAGCAACGATTCTCGGATGACTTTACAGAAATATCTGCACGTCCATTTCTTACATTTGTACGCATCTGCTCGTAGCATCTTCGGACCTCAGGGATGTCTTTCTCAGGCATCTGCCAGAACGTCACATCAGATAGGCGATAGACGCCGCCAGGACCTTCGCGATATATGACAAGAAGCCACATCTGCTGGAGATAGCCGTAGAAGGCAGAGTCCTCAAATGGCGTCCTTTCAAGTTCAAAGTAGTCGAACGCCGGGAAGGAAATGTCCTCTTTTGGCCGACCATTCTGCTTAAGGCGTATGGTTTTGGGGTTCCAGCCTTGGCAAACTCCTCTACCTTGGCATCCTTTTCTACTCCAAGGATTGATTTGGTTACCAGCGCGCAAGCATTCTTGGGAGTGCGCTTTCCCCGCTTTCCGATACCAAATGTGCGGCATAGCCCCTCTTCGGTCATTCCGAAATAGGGGTCGAAGCGCTTGCGCACAAGCTCGAGGAGCCCAAGATCCCTCTCGGCTTCTGTGCGTACAATCGCCTGTCTCTTCTCCCGCAGCTTGTTTTCGGCAGCGGTCATATAGGAAGCCTTGAGAGCCCAGGCTCGAGGTTTAGCGGGGACAGCGGAGAACGGCTGCCGAGTTCGCACCGTCGAATTAGCCGCTTTAGTGCATGCTTCAAGATAGAGAGTGTCAGAGCCTGAAATATCCTCCGCGTGGCCTGAACGAATCTTGTCTACGACTGTCTCCCAGTCGATCTTGAACTGCGCCATGTCCTCTCGGGGGAGACCCCATAGCTCCGCCATTTCAACTTTGTAATCAAGAGGATCAGAGTCTTTCTCCCAATGATTTACATGAGGACGAGACGTTCCTTCGCCACCAGCTCGCCTTTTGCCGTACGCTTTACCGGTGTTGACTTCAGTTCGAGTCCCACTTTTGGAAAGTCGGGCATCGAGTTGCTGTTGAGCTTGTAGTCGAAGAAGTATTCCTCCAAGGCATTGCCAAACGATCCTCGTCGCTGTTTTGGGCTTTGAAGCTCTGGTGCATTTGTTTTCTCGCGGAGCGTATGTCCTACGAGACTGCCCGCGCATTCAACAATCGAGTCGATTTTGCCTGGACCATATGGGAGATTGCTCGTACTCAAGGTCTCCTCCGGCGGTGGTGTAGTTTCGTGGCTTATGAACCATAGAATACAGCTATCAGTTTCATCCCCGGCATCCCCGCCTCCGAACAAAGCGAACCCCCGGCCATGTGCTGTAAGCTGGGGGTTCGTGGGTCCCGTTCGCTGGCTAAGAACTAGTGGTCGTTAGACGTGCCGTTACCACTGGAGTGGCTTTGGTTCGAGGTGTTGCCCTCGTTGCTCGTCGAATTGCCGTTGCTGTTGTTAGTGCTGTTCGAACCAGGGCCGCTGGACACCACAATGGTGATGGTCGATCCAGAAGTCGCCGAGGTAGCAGACTGCTTGATGACCTTGCCCTTCGCAACGGTGCTGCTCTGCTCTGTGGTTACCGAGACGTCAAAGCCGGCGTTCTTGAGCGCGGCCTCGGCCGAGGACTCGTCGTAGCCCACGACGTTGGGTACCGAGACGGACGCGGGGCCAGTGGACACCGTAATGGTCACGGCGCTGCCCTTGTCGGCGCTCGTGCCTGCCGAGGGGTTGGAGCTAATCACATGGCCCTTGTCAACGCTGGACGAGGAGGACTGAACCACGTTCACGCTGAAGCCCTCGTTCTTGAGCGCACTCGTCGCGTCGGCCTGCGTGTCTCCCACAACGTTGGGAACGGAGACCTGCTCGGCGCCCTGAGAGAGGTGATACGTGATGGTGTCGCCGGCCTTTGCCGAGGCCCCAGCTGCGGGCTCCTGCTCGGCGACATGACCAACCTCAACGTCGGCGTTGTATACGGAGTCGCCTGCCTGACCCTTAAGCCCGTACTTGTTGAGAAGGTCCTGCGCCTCGGACGGCGTGCAATTAGTGAGGTCGGGTACCGTGACAGAGGCAGCCGGCTCCTCGCCCTTTGAGACCACGATGTCGATCTTCGAGCCCTCCGTCGCCGTGCGCCCGGCACCTGGGGTCTGCTCGATAATCTTCCCCTCATCGACGGTAGAGGAGTACTGCTCGGTTACCTGGCCTATCTCGAAGCCATGGCCGTCGGACTCGAGCATTGACGTTGCCTCGTCCTGGGTGAGGCCCAGAAGGTTGGGCACCGAGTACGCCTTCGACCCGGACTCAAGCACGCTTACAACGAGGAACACCACGAGCGCGATGCCCGCAATGGCGCCAAGGACGGCAAGCACCCTGTTGCGCTTATGCTTCTTCTGGCGCTCTTCCTCTTCTTGGGCCGCCTGCTCGGTAGCAGACTGGGGGCGTATCCTACCCGTGGCCTGCATACGTGGCATGCTCTGAGTGGCGTTGCCGCTGCGGCCGGCTAGGGGTGTGGTTGCGGCAGCCGGCAGCATTGCCGTTGCGTTGTTGACCGCCTGCATACGGCCGGCAAGGTAGTCGTGAAGCGTGTGATAGAGCTCGTCAGCCGTCTGGAAGCGGTCCTTGGGATCCTTCTGCATGCACTTGAGGATGACTGCCTCGAGCTGCGGGTCCACGTTGGGGTTGATCTGGCTGGGAGGAACGGGTTGCTCGGTGACTTGCTTCATGGCTACGGTTACGGCGTTGTCACCATCAAACGGCACGCGTCCGGTGGCGGCTTCGTACATCACGATGCCAAGGGAGTAGAGGTCGGTGGTGGGACCGAGGGGCTTGCCTTGGGTTTGTTCGGGAGAGACGTAGTGCGCCGTGCCCAGCACGGAGTTGTCGGTAGTGAGGTGGCTGTTCTTTGCGCGGGCAATGCCAAAGTCCATCACCTTGATGTTGCCGTCGGGCTGCACCATGATGTTCTGCGGCTTGATGTCGCGGTGGATGATGTCGTGGTTGTGGGCCACCGAGAGCGCCTGCGCTATCTGCGAGCCAATCTGCGCGACCTTCTTGCAGTCAAGGGCACCGTGCTTGCGGATCCCACTCTTGAGGTCGGTACCGCGCAGGTACTCCATGATGATGTAGTACGTGTCGCCGTCCTTGCCCCAGTCGTAGACCGAGACAATGTAGGGGCTGTTGAGAGCCGCTGCAGCCTGCGCCTCCTGCTTGAAGCGCGCCGCAAACGAGGGGTCGGTTGCGTACTGGGGGAGCATCGTCTTAATGGCGACGGTCCTTCCCAATACTTGGTCCATGCCACGGTACACCGTGGCCATACCTCCCGTCCCTACCTTGTCGAGGACCTGGTACCTTCCACCAAGGACCCTTTCTGCCATCTGCCTCTCCTATCACCCAAGCGGCAAACCCGCGTCTTGTGTCTACGTTTAAAGTACTCTGCGGTTCGCGTTCGTAAAGTCTAGCCCCATCAGCTTGCGCCAAGTGCCTGAATGTTGAGGCAGCTTGCAAGGACCTGCCCCGCCACTGCGGCGGCATACCCCTCGACGTCGGTGCCGTCTTCTCCCTCGATGGCAACTGAGATGACGAGTGTGGGGTTGTCGTACGGCGCAAAGCCGATGAAGAACGAGTTGATCTTGCCGTCCTCGATCTGGGCGGTGCCGGTCTTGCCGGCAACCTGGACGCCCTGGACCTTGGCCCTAGTGCCGGTGCCGTGGTCCACAACGCCGAGCATGGCCTCCTTGACCTTCGAGGCAGTATCTGCAGAGATGGCCTGCCCCAAGGACTTGGGCTGCGTGGTGGAGATGGACGCGCCCTCCGGCGAGAGCACGTGGTCTACCACGTACGGGTTCATGACTACGCCGCCATTGGCGATTGCCTGCGCAACCATGGCGTTCTGCATCACGGTTACCTGCGGACCAGCAGGGCTTGCGTGCTTGCCAACGGGCTGGCCGCAGGCTGCCCATGCGGTTTCCCACTCCGTCATCTCGGAGGGCTCGGGCATGAGAGAAGCCAAAGTGTTGAAGTCCTGGCCAACGTTGGTGCCATAGCCAAAGGCGTCGGCGTACTTCACCAGGTTCGAGGCGCCAACCTGGACGCCAACCTGGCCAAAGACCGTGTTGGACGAGAGGGCAAAGCCCTCCTTTAGGGTGGGGTTGCCATAGTCGTTGTAGCCGTAGTTGCTCACCTCGGCACCGCCAATGGTGAGCGCCGGCTCGGCGTCGTAGACGGTATCGAGCGTGGTGGTGCCGGTATCAAGCGCCGCAGACAGCGTTACCGCCTTGAACGTGGAGCCAGGCGAGTAGAGCGCCTGCGTGGTGCGGTCGAGCAGCTGCGAGCCCGCACCGCTCGAACTCATGATGCTGTCGAGCTGGTCGTAGGAGTACGTGGGTGCACTTGCCTTGGCGAGAACCGCGCCCGTGGAGGGGTCGAGTACCACCACAGCGCCCGTGTAGCCGTCAAGGGCAGATTCGGCCGCGCGCTGCATCTGGGAGTTTATCGTGAGGGCCACGGTGTTGCCGGGCTCTTGGACGCCCGCCAGCGAGTAGAGCGCGCTACGCCAATCGGAGTAGTTCGAGCTGCCCGTGAGCGTCTCGTTCATTGCGGACTCGACGCCTGCAGAGCCATAGCGCGTGGAGATGTAGCCAACGGTATGGGCTGCGAGGGAGCCCTGCGGATAGGAGCGCAGGTAGGTGCCGTCCTCCTGCCGCAGGCTCTCGGCAAGCGTGACGCCGTCGGAGGTAATGATGGCACCGCGCTGCACGTAGGCGCTCTTGGCGATGGTGTGGTTGTTGGACGGCATGTTCTGGATGGTGTTGGCGTCAATAACCTGCAGGTAAGTGAGGTTGGCGATAAGTGCGGCAAAGAGCACCGCAAAGGCGGTAATGAGGGTAGTGAGTCGCTTGCCCAATGCCACGCGGCCAAGGATGCCGGACTCCTCGCCTTGCATCTCAAAGCGGCCGCGGGCGTGCGAGCCGTGGACGAAGGCGGAGGCCTGGGCGCCCAGGAGCGAGACGCGTCCGTTGTCGCTAGCTGGCGTAGCCGCCACAAGCTGGGCTTCTCGACCAGTGCCCTCATCGCCAGCGCGCAGAAGCAGGCCAACAATGATGAAGCTTGAGAGCAGCGAGCTGCCGCCCTGGCTCATGAAGGGCAGCGTCACGCCCGTGAGGGGCAGCAGCTTGGTGACGCCGGCAATGATGAGGAACGCCTGGAAGCCAATGACCGTGGTGAGGCCGACGGCGGCGAATGCGGAGGAGTCGGACTTGGCTCGCGCGGCCGTCGCAAAGCCGCGCACGCAGAAGAGCATGTAGAGAATGATGACAGCGCTTGCGCCCAGAAGGCCCATCTCCTCGGCGATGGCCGAGAAGAGAAAGTCGCTCTCGACAAAGGGGATGAGGGTGGGAAGGCCCTTGCCAATCCCCGTTCCCACAAGGTCTCCGTCGGCTATGGAGTAGAGCGACTGAACAATCTGGTAGCCGCTGCCCTGGGCGTCAGACCAGGGGTCGAGCCAGATGTCCACGCGAACCTTCACGTGTGAGAAGAGGTGGTAGCAGAAGAAGAAGCCAACCACCAAGAGTCCAAGGGCAATGAAGACGTAGCTCCAGCGGCCTGTGGCAACGTAGAGCATTACCACGAAGTACATGAAGAAGAGCAGTGCGCTGCCCAGGTCGCGCTCGAAGATGACGATGAGCAGGCTGATGCCCCACATGATGAAGAGGGGAAGAAGCATTCGGAAGCGCGGGATGCGGAACGGCCCTATGCGGTGCGCGGTGGCGGAGAGCGCCTCTCGGTTGGATGCCAGGTAGAAGGCCAGGAAGAGGACGATGAGGATCTTCGCGAGCTCGCCGGGCTGGAACGAGAAGCCGCCAAACGTGAGCCAGAGCTTGCTGCCGTTCTTCTCGGTGCCAATGATCATTGGGAGTATGAGCAAGATTACGCCGACAAGACCCAGCGTGTACTTGTAGTCGGCCAAATTGTCGAGGTTGCGTACAAAGAAGAGCGTGGCTACCAAGGCCGCGACCGAGATGAAGAGCCACATCACCTGGTTCTCGGCGAGGGAGGGGGCAAGCCGCGTGACAAATGCGATGCCTATTCCCGAGAGAAGAAAGACAACGGGCAAGATGACGGGGTCGGCGTCCGGAGCAAGGATTCGCACGGCTACGTGCGCTATTGCGAACGCAACGAAGAGCCCCACGGGGACAGCGAGCGTGCCCAGAGAGAGCGCGACGCTGTCGTTGACTACATAGAGAGCGTAGAGCAGGACTACCGGCACGGCTGCCAGGCAGAGGAAGAGCAGTTCCATGTTCCTGCGGTTGCCACCGCGGATTCCCTCATTGGCCACGGTCACTCACCTCCGTTTGTCTGCGTCGCGTTCGTGCCTGCGTTTGCGGAGTCCGCACCGGAATCTGTACCAGACTCGCTTGTTTGGGTGCTGTCGTCCGGCGCAGCCTCGCCAGTTGGGTTGCCCTCGGCTGTGACCTCGGCGGCCTTCTCGGCCGCTTTGGTCTTCTCGGCGTCTATCTGCATGCGATAGGACTCAACGGTAGAGAGAGCCTCCTGCTCGCTGCTAACGTGGATGCCACCGTTCTGGAGCTGCGAGGCTACGTTTGTGGGGAGGTCGCTTACCTCAATGGCGGTCGTCTGGACCAGGTCGGACAGGGATATGCCGAGAATATCTCCGTCAATTCCCTGGTAGATGCCCACGGTATTCCCGTCTACGCCCAGGTACCACTCGTTTTTCGCAAAGAGGAGTATGCCCCCAAGGACAACGGCCGCAAGAATCACCATTGCCAAGACAATACGGAGCGCAAATCCTACCGAATGCTTGCGCGCAGCTGCGGCAACGCCGTCGTTGAGGATGTCAACCACAATGACGGTCACATTGTCGGCGCCACCGGCGGTAAGCGCGGCAGAGACCAAGTTGTCGGCCGCCTGCTGGGGCGTGGCGCTCGAGACCGCAAGCGACTCTATCTCGCTGTCGGGAATCATGCTGGAGAGGCCATCCGAGCAGAGAATGACGCGGTCGCCATTGGTCGCTTCGATCGAGAAGTGGTCGGCATACATGTCTGGGTCCGAACCCAGGGCGCGCGTGATGATAGAGCGCGAGGGGTGCACGCGGGCCTCGTCGGCGGTTATCTGACCAGCGTCGACGAGCTCTTCCACGTAAGAGTGGTCGCGCGTCACGCGCACCAGGGTGCCTGCGTGAAGGAGGTAGATGCGAGAATCCCCGACGTGCGCAACGGCCATGCGGTTTCCGTCGATGAGCGCGGCGGAGGCGGTGCAGCCCATCCCGGGCTTGCCGCGTCCCTCTTCGGCACCTTTGATGACGGCAAGGTTGGCGGCCTCGATGGCCGCTCCCAGCAGGGTGTCATCTGCGGTTGCCGGGGCCTTCTCGCCAATGGTCTCGACAGCGATGGAGCTTGCCACCTCGCCGGCAGCATGGCCACCCATGCCGTCGCACACCGCGAAGCAGGGAGTGCGGATGAGGAACGAGTCCTCGTTGTGGCTTCTCACAAGGCCCACGTCGGAACGTGCGCCCCAGGAGATGAATGCGTTCTTGCCGCAGGTGGCATCTGCGCCAGCGCGGCCTTCCACGGGTATGGTTGCCCGTCCGGGAGCGTTGACGGGCTCCTGCGGCTGGGTTGTGTCCTCCGGTGCCGCCGGCTCCTCACGAACGCCATCCGGAGTCGTGGACGCGGTCTGTCCCTCTGGGGCAGGGGCAGGTGCAGCGTGCTTGGGCTGCGTAGCGGGAGTTGGCTCCTCGGCAGCCGGCGCAGGCTGATCCACGGCAGCGTGAACGGCCTGATCGGTGGCGGCATGCTTGTCTACCGTCTCCGCCGGGGGGACGTTAGGCACGACCTCCTCGAGAGGCGCGTCCTTGAGCGGCATCTGTTGGTTCTCGGCGGCCATTATTGGCGGCTCACTCGCATGATGGTGTCGCCTACCTGCACCTCGTCACCGTCGCGAAGGGTTACGGGCTGGTCGATGACGTGGCCGTTGACCATGGTCCCGTTGGTGGAGCCCAGATCCTCGAGCACAAGGGCGGGACCCTGGATGGTAAAGCGGGCGTGCGTCGCCGAGACATACGGCTCGTCAATCACAATGTCAGACGAGGGCGAGCGTCCCACAATCACGGGACCCAGAACGTCAACGTGCAGGCCGCGCATCGCTCGCGAGCCCTTCTCGACGTCCACGCACCAGATGGCGGTGTCCCTGCGCTGCCCGCGCACCAGGCCCACGCCGGCGCGCATGGCGGCAAAAAGGAACACGTAGAGAAGGACTACGAGGATGATCCGTCCGGCAAAGAGGATTAGGTCAATCATGGCCTAGCTCTCCCTGAACTCGAGGTTCACGAGACCCACGGTGATGAGGTCCCCGTCGCGAAGGATACACTCGTCCACGTCGATATCGTTGACGAGCGTGCCGTTGGTGGAGTTGAGGTCCACGATGTGCCAGTTGCTCCCGTCATACGAAAGCTCTGCATGGCGACGAGAGACGTTGGGATCACGCAGGTAGATGCCACACTGTGAGCGCTCGCGGCCAATGAGGCACGAGGGTGCCTGGGCGGCGTAGGTGCGGCCGCTCTGGCGATCGATGAGCATGCAGGTTGCCATACGTGGGGCAGCGGCAGCGGCTTGGGCAGGCGCGGCGGGCGCGGGGATGTTGCGGCGACGGGTGTTGGGCACCTGGGGCGCGGGTTGCTGCTGCGGGGAAGGCGTAGGAACGCTGCCTGGCTGCGGCGTAGCGGCCATGGCGGCCCGAGCCTGCTCCTGGACGGCTTGGGCCACGGGCTGCACTACCGGTTGAGAGCTGGGAATGGCAGGGTTCACAACGGGTACGGCAACGGGGGGCACAACCTGGGATGGGCCTGCATCAACGTAGGGCACCGGCATTGGTGTCGAAGAGGAGGGCGAGGCCACTGCGGGGATTACGCCGCCTGCGGGCTCGACGTAGTCCATGGGCATTACGTCCAGGCCGGCGTCGGTGCCGCTGGGGATGGGCTGCGGAGAGGGAACGGGCGTCATGGGCTGCGGAATTGGGTTAAGGTGGCTCGCGCTTGGGCGACGGCGCGGCTTGCCCATGGCCGCCGCACCGCCTACGCTGGAGTTGCCACCAAGAAAAGCGCGCTCCTCCTCGCGAAGACGCGTGAGGGTCTGCTCGTTGACGTTCTCGGCATCGACGTAGAACTTCCCCGACTTAAGAGATTCGTCAACCATAAAGCGCACAAGCGGCCTGCCCACAAGGGCATAGCCCTTCTTGTTGGCGGACGCGGTGATGAACTCGCCAAGCTCGTAGTCAATCTTCTCGTAGAGCGGCCGCATCAGAGAGTCGTCCGCGGCGGAGACCAGCACGGTGTAGAGCGCAGGGGCGGTATCTACGCCGTCGATGCGGTACGTCTCGCTCTCCATCTTGCGCGCGGCATGCCTTGCAAGCTTTTTGAACGAGAACGGCTCTGCATAACCCTGTGGGGCAGACTCGAAGACCGAGCTTATACGGCCTTCGAAATCACTGAGAAAGCTCATCTGAGTCCTCGCCTTCCTGGCCCTCGTCCAGAGGACCTCTCAGGACGGTTTCTACACACAAAAACACACTCAAGAATACAGCAAGCCCACAGCCCTCCAACATCTGGCCAAACCAATACCCGCTAGATTCCACTCTGCAGGCTAGAAGCCAAAACAAGGTAATGGTGACGGCTCCCGCAATTTGGCCAACAATACCCGAGGCCACGCTTCCCCTCATTGCAATGGCGGAGGCCAGGAGCGCCGAGACTGCGCAGCCGGATACGACAGCCCACGTGGCGGGGTTCGTGAGCAGGGGAATCAGTGTTGCCGCCGTTGCCTGGGCAGAGAAGCCCCCCGTAACGGCAGCCCCAGTGAGGAGCGAGAGAAGCGCGCCTGTGACACCCGTGGCGGCAGCGGGCAGCGGGTCCATGCCGTAACCGGCAAGGGCAACGCCTGCGGCAGGCGAGTTGAGGCAAGCTGGAGCCAGAACGGCTGCGGTGGAGACGCGGTCTGTGTGGCCGCAGGAAACCCACCACACCACAAGACCTGCTGCGGTTATGAGTGCCAGCGGAAACGATGTCGCCGTGACGTGTGCCGTTGCAAGTGCCACCACAAGGGAAACGCCGGCGATGGCGGAGCCTATGGGTGGCCAGGCTGCGCACGCCGCAGCAGAGACTATGGCCCCTATCAGCGCAAACTCGTTTGTCGTACCGGGGATTGCCGGGAGGATGGAATTGATGGCAAAGAAGGTGCACACGGCAGACGCTGCCCGCTCGAGCACTGGAGCCAGCCAAGGCAGGCGCACGTGGGCGGGAAGCTCGGAAGGCTTGGCGGCAAGCGAGGGGTCGTCATTCTCGGACTGGTCGACCAGCTCGCAGAGAGACTCGGCACCCTCTGCCCCGTCACCAAGCTCGGGCAGAATGGCCCGTGCAAGCTCCTTTACGGATGAGGTTCGCTCGGCGGCAGTGGGAGTCATGGCATGGAGGAGCGCCGTCTCGACTTCGGGGGCAATGCCGGGGTCGAGCTTCGAGAGCGGTGGCTTGGGACCGCGAATGATTGCGTCAAGAGAGCCCTTGGGTGTGACGGAGGCAAACGGGCTTCTCCCCGTAAGGGCCTGCCAGGTCACCACGGCAAGAGAGAAGACGTCCGTTCGCTCGTCCACGAGAAGGCCTTGTATCTGCTCGGGCGGCATGTAGCCCACGGTGCCGCCCCGTGCACCGCCGTATCCTGCTGCCGAGGCGAGCGTGGCCATGCCAAAGTCGGCAAGCTTCACGGTGCCCTGGCGGTCAATCATGATGTTCGTTGGTTTGATGTCCAGGTGAAGCACGCCGTTTTCGTGGGCATACGTGAGCGCGGCCGCGACCGAGCGCACAACGTGGGCGCACTCCTCGTGCGTGAGAACACCGTTCTCCACGCGGGCTAGCAACTCGGCCAGGTTAAGGCCGTCGACGTACTCCATGACCAGGTACGCATAGGTGCCATCGGTCTCAAAATCGTAGACCGTCACGATGTTGGGGTGGGCGAGAAGGCATGCCGTTCGCGCCTCTGCCAGGGCTTCCTCTGCCGTAGAGGCAGAGATGCCGCTGGGGTCCTGGGTGGCAAGCAGCGGAATGCGCTTGATGGCAACTCGCCGCTGCAGGCGGGTGTCCCAGCAGGTACACACGGTCCCAAAGCCACCCGTCCCGCGCCGTGCGAGCACGCGGTAGCGCCCAAGGAGCGTCTCCTCGGGTATGGCACGCGCACCCGGCTTGACAGGCCGCGCTGCGCTCTGTGTGGGGCTGGTACTACCCACGGCAACTCCTCGATGTGCGTTTGTGGCTTCGTTTTTCTGGCCGTGATGAACACATTTTACCTAAACGGGTTGGCAGGAGCTTCCGAGGCGTCCGGAATGTGACGTATGGTCGTCTCGAAGGTTGTCTCGAAGCCGTTTTAGCTCAGACTTTTGCCAAACTTCTGTTGGCATTTACTGTTGGATGCTGTAATATATCCCAGCACGCGGGCGTGGCGGAATTGGCAGACGCGTACGGTTCAGGTCCGTATGAGAGCAATCTCATGAAGGTTCAAGTCCTTTCGCCCGCACCATGAATTGCCAGAGCGCCTCCGTTGGATTTCCAGCGGAGGCGCTCTTCTTTATTCTCGTCCGGTGCGAATCAGAAACGTGCCCGCCGGCTGCAAAATATCGCCGGAGAGCCCCATTTGTACGCGCCTGCTGCCAAAACGTGCACTCCGGCGGCAAAATGTCGCCGGAGAGCCCCATTTGAATGCACTTGCTGCCAAAATGGGCTTTCCGGAGACAAATTGCCGCCCAAGCAGGGCTTAGTTCATACCTCATAGAAAAGCGGCACCGACGCTTGCCGCACCGGTGCCGCCATGTTCTTCTCAGCCTTTTGACCTACTTGTCGGCGTCCTCGTCCTCATCGTCGTCATCGCCAAAGAGGTCCCAGTTGTCATCGGACTTCTCGTGGTTGTAGTACTGCTTGCGCGTGCAGCGCTCAAGGATGAACGAGATGAGCAGGCATACCAGCATGCCGCCAATCACGAGGCACACCACGCCGGTCTTGTCGGTGAAAAGCCAGGTGAAGAAGTCCTCCATACGTAAGCCTCCCGGGCTTTGGGCCCGCAAGGGGCCAACGGATACCGCACAAGTATATACTTGGAGCGCCGTCGGGCCGCAGCTGTGGCTTTGGCGCCAGACCTCACTGCGAGGTATCGTCGCACATAAGCAAGGGAGTTCACACATGCTCGACATCAAGTTTGTGCGAGAGAATCCTGACCTCGTCGACAAGTCATGCGCATCTCGCCAGAACGCGCACTGGGATCGCGAGCGCTTCTTCGAGCTCGATGAGGAGCGCCGCTCGGTCATCGCGGAGGTGGAGCAGCTGCAGGCGGACCGCAACGCCATCTCCAAGCAGGTTGGCCAGCTCATGCGCGAGGGCAAGAAGGACGAGGCCGAGGCCGCAAAGGCCAAGGTCGCTGCCAGCAAGGACCGCATCGCCGAGCTTAACGACAAGCGCACCAAGGTCGAGAAGGACCTGTTCGACCTTG
>PPYE01432947.1_pt1 | contig 22669 bp, 22 predicted proteins | sample 1559881 | NCBI WGS metagenome assembly PPYE01 (sample SAMN08240022, study PRJNA423297) | Human gut metagenome, whole genome shotgun sequencing project.
TAATCTTATGACAGTATACAGAGCAATCCGCTGACAGGCAAGTAGATCATAAATATGCTATTTTAAGAAATCAACAACACGTATCCAGGAATTTCGACTACCGGGCCGGCCAAAATTATTAAAACATAATACAATTTCTCCTCCAAATATAAAATGCCACCGGATAAGAAGAATTATTCCTGGATGGAAAAAGAAATCGGGAAAAAGAAACGGTTCCGTCGCAGTTACGGTCGTTAGACCGTTACTGCGACGGAACCTTTTCTCTTTGTTATCTCTGTAATTGAAGATCCCTTTTCTTCAATGTCTCTCTTAGTGTTTTCACAGAGATATTTAATTTTTCTGCTGTTTCTTCATCAGAAAAACCAAATTCTTTACACATCATGATTTTTCCGATGAGCTCTCCAATCTCCATGCCACGCTCCATACCACGCTCTTCATACATCTCTGATAAGTTGCACATCAAATCAACCTCCTTCCCAAAACCGTCTTCCATTGGAATTCCGTATTGGCCTGACAGCTCTTCCTTAATCTCCTCTTTTGATTTTTCCGATGAAAACACCGTATTCAGCAGCCCGATAAGTTTGTCATCTTTTTGATCCATGTCCTCCCTCAGGCAAATCATGACAACTTCTAGTTTATCATATGCCTCCTTCTCATCCGGGATACCAGTAAGAAGGTCTTCTTTTTGGATATGGTACCGACTAATGGCATTGCCGATATAATCTGGCGGATTGAAGCAGATCCAGATATACCAAGCGCTATCTTTTTACAAAATGAATCAATCTGGTTTCCTCTTTCAATTATTTTAGCTTAATGGTCACTGTCATCTTCTTGTTGCTTCCGTCCGTTGCCATAGCCGTAATCTTTACTTTTTTGCCTCTTCCCAGCTTCTTTGTCTTCACCTTGCCGGATGCGGATACTGTGGCATATTTTGTGTTGCTGCTGGTCCAGATCAGCTTCTTGTTGGCGCCTTTGGTAGCCGTGACTTTTGCTTTCAGCTTCAGTTTTTGTCCTGCTTTCACTGTCCGCTTCTTAGCTCCCGCTATGGTCACTTTCTTCACAACGCCTTTCATGGATTTGATGCGGAAGGTGGCTGTGGCTCCGCTGCCATCGGCGGCTCTCGCCGTAATAATAACAGATTTGCCGCCGGTCTTTTTCTTCATGGTGACTACGCCGGATTGATTGACGGTTGCCACCTTCGGATTGCTGGAAGACCAGATCAAGCGCTGATCGGATGCATTTACCGGGAAGATGCTGGCAGTCAGTTTGATGCGTTTGCCTGCGGCGATTTTGTTGGAGAGAGCAGAGAGGCGAAGACTGATCATTTTGTCTGGCAGACCACTCTCTGTACTATTATTTTCCGGATTCTGTACCGTGCCGTTGCCTGGGAAAAAAGGCTCCGAATCTGTAGCTTCTTCCGATGATGTGGTTTCAGAACTGGAATCACTTCCTTCTTCTGCAGAATCGTCAGGGTTTTGTTCTGTATTTTCCTCTTCCGGAGGAGTTTCTGGTTTTTCAAATGCTGTTATATACTGGATTTCATCGTCCCCTATGAGATAAAAAGTAATCCCATTTTTATTATCCAGTCGTATCTCTCCAAAATTTACTGCTGTTTTATCATCCAGCTTTACTGCCTGCCTTGAAAGAGTCCAAAGAACAGACTCCTGTAAAGAAGAAATATTCACTTGATCCGTATTTTTATGATACCCATTTACTGCAACCAAAGCATAATTTTCATCATTTTTCAGATGAACTGCACTATTTCCATCATCCACCAAATTTATTTGGAACTGATTATCCGGCAATATTCCCATCACCGTTGACTCTTCAGGCACTGCTACTACAGGTTCCTGCATAATATTTAATGTTGCATATTGGTATACTGTATTATCTTCTATAATATAGGCTTCATACCATGCAGCAGCCGAATCGTTTAATGTCAGATTCATATTGACAATTTGTTCTTTTTCCGCATCAACCGTTATTTTTGTATTCACAGAATCAATGACTTTTCCATTAATATCATACGCAGAGCAGAAAACTATAGGTTTACACTGATAAATACCATTATTTTTTACTACTGCTGAAAAACCTGCTGCATCCGCTGACATATTTTTTATTTCTAAAACGGAACTACCTTCTGGAAGAATTTTTACCGTTTCATAAGTATCCATTGCAGTTATATTGCCTGCTTCATCTATGGCAAAAGCCCGTATTTTGTATTGTCCGGACAGTCCTTTTCCATCAACAGTACCATTCCAATTTTTATCATTTTCGCTGAACATTTCTCCCCGATAGGTATTTCCTATACTATCAGAAATTTCAAAATATACTGCATCCATTTTTTGATCATCTGTCGCTGTCATACTGACCGTCATACTTTCATTTTCATGAAAAACAGGTTTTGAAACGCTTAAATCCGATAAAACAGGTTTCCTGGTGTCTGTCACAAAAGAAAATATATAATCTTCTGCTGTTTTATTACCTTTTCCATCTTCTGCTGATATAGTAATTACATGGTTTCCATCTGTAAGATTTTCAAAAGAATATTTAAACTCTCCTGATTCCAAATTATAGTAACCTTTTAAATTTTTTTCATTGACAATTTCTGCATCATCTAATTTAAATGAAAATGTTTTTATTCCATTCATATCAGTAATATTTGCAAAAAATGTTGGTGTCGCTGTATTATTGGACAATCTCATATCTGTCACTAAAGGAGCTGCAATATCTACTGCCAGAATATACTCGCCATTATGTACAAGAGAAGCTGTTACAATATCTTTCTCTCTATCTATTTGGGAATCATCAAGACAACAATATGCCCCTTTTTCTTCATCAAAATAGTACAGACAAATATCATTTTCCTCTGTTATCCCGGTCTCATTCAGTATATCTGTATAACTCAAAGAAATCGTAAGCGATTTATCTGCCAGCATGTCATCCGTAATCATATTCTCCTTATTTTCATCTTCATAGACCTGTATATAATATGGTTCCCCAATTGTAACTGCTACAGATGGAGATTCGTTTTCAGTATCTGCCGCCATCACTGTCGCCATAGATATATTTCTAACTGATGAGGTTTCTTCTTTCTTTACAGAATTAATTTCAACAAAGAAAGGAACACTTTCTCCCGACACAGTAGCTTTTCCTACATTTATGTTATCTGATGCTTTCCCCCATCCCATAGTCAGACAATCTGCAATTGTATTCCCTGCTGTATCGAAAGCATCCGTAACAATATCTGTAATAGATTTTTTATTATTATTTATCTGTGTAGCTGTAATGGTAGATTCCGATAATACATATTCTTTTCCTTCAAACCACGCGGATGTTTTATCGGAATAACTGGTTTTATTTTCAAAGGCAGTTTTAATATTAACTCCTAAAATACCATTTGATAAAATCGGAATCTCAACCGGCATACTTATGGTCTTTTCCTTATTATCTTTTATAATTCCATTTCCATCATTAGACCATATACTCTTTGTAGCATCTCCTATCTGACTGGAATCCATCAAATCCATATCAAATGCACCAAATGACTTCCATATATCATTTTTCTTCATCAATTCATCGGCTACATCCTCTTCCAGCACCAATGTTCTTGATTTCGTATTCTTCTCACTGGCAACCAGAAATGCTCCCGATTTACCATCTGTCAATGTACTGGAAAGTTCCTTTGTTCCATCTGTATGTTCCTTTACATTGACTGATACTTTTCCTGAGGTCCCGGAACTGAGGACTGATGTTTTAATTTTATCCAATCCCAATATGGAAATATCCTTTTCTGTATCTACACTAACACTATGATCCAATTCATTATTTCCCATATTTAATGTTGTTTCATTATTATACTGCGTTTGTCCGCCAAGACTATACAGAGCTATACTGTTCTTTTTTCCATTGGAAAACTTCACGGAATCTCCGACCGATAATGATGAGGCAATATGATATCCCAAATAATTCGTATACGTTCCCGCTTCAGCTCCCAATGCCTGGAACAGTCTCTCTCCCCAGAGCCTTCCGGCAAACTTTGCTCCCAGTACATTTGCCGCAATACTAACTGCCTGTTCCCCATCTTTTGCATTATAGTCTTCGATATACAGGCCGCCCGTTAACCCGGATGTATTACTTCCTCCTGTAGATACTTTTATTTTGGAAGCATACTCATTTCCAAGAGTATTTTTTAATGTATCTTCAACAGACGCTCCGCCTGATGCACCGGCAGTTCCCGATATGCTTTCCTGTATCAGCAAACTATCATGTTCCATTCCCGCATCATAACTCACATTGATGTCTCTTCCTATTGTAGCTTCCGCAGAAATGATTCCTGCATCTCCCCCTCCACTCACAGCTTTTTCTTCTGTCCATTCTTGTGAAAAAACTGGTCCAGTCACATAAATAGTAAAATTCTGAGAGGTACCGTTGACCGGAAAAGAAGACTCCACCTGAATATCTACCTCAAATTTTTTAGTCGGAACGCCTTCAAACTCTCCTGTAAACTCAGAATAGAAAACTTCTGGTGTTCGGACAGCAAAAGCTCCCTCTTCATTTGTTCTCGTTGTTCCAGAATCTCCAGACGAAAAAGTCCAACTGACCTCCGTATCCGTGATCGGTACTCCCCTGTAATCTGTCAATGTATACCATGAATAACCATATCCAGACGTATTTACGGTAATATCTCCCAGATTCATAGAATCAATGTAAAGTGTACCTGGCTCACGTTTCCCAAACCAGATACGCCACATCACAACTCCTCCATAGTTTTTCCGGACGGATGGCGTCCATGTTTTATCTGCCGCCACATACCAGGCATTTAATGAAGCATCATAAAACATGTTTTCTCCCATCAATGGAGCGCTTCCCTCAAAATATACATCGTCCAGACTAATACAGTGCCAAAAAGCTCCTTCGCCAATCTCAGATACTTTTTCTGGGATTGTGATTGCTTCTAATTTCATACAGTTACTGAACGAATTATCCCCAATTCTTTTTAATGATTCCGGTAAATTAACCTCTGTGACATTTCTGAATGTATCAAAAGCATAATCTCCAATGCGGGTAATTCCCTCACTTACTACAATACTTTCTGCTTCATTTTGATGCTGATGCCATGGAGCAGAATCCTGCTTGGAGTAATCGGCTATTTTACCTGTACCGTTGATATATAATGTCTTTGTTGACTGATCAAAATTCCATGTAATGTTATCATCTATATCTTCTTTTGAAGATGGGATATTTGATATATTAGCCCTCATACATGGACGAGCGCCGCATAACAAATCTGTCATTATAATAGACTGTATTGTTCCTGCCTCTCGATTAACCCCATATACATATCCCATCCCAATTGCTTTTGTATCTCTCAATAAATATAACCCTAAATTATTATATGACGATATTGCGGAACGTCCTAATGCATAATCAGATATTTCTGCAACACGAGCTTCATTTGTATCAAAGCCATATGCTGTATTTTGTATTTCAGACTGTGAAAGATAATATAATTTATCGTTGGTATCATTTCCTCTGTTATTCACCACTGAAGAAGAAAAAATATTATCTTTTTCATTTTCACAAAAAGCCTCATTATAAAGCTCTTCATTCAACCATATTCTTGTTTCACATGATGACCATGCCGCTGTTGACCATGAATCATCAAAAGAATGTGCATCTATTATTTTTTTTGACAATAAAAATGCACTTTCTCCTGAAACTTCCAATACTATCCATTCTATTGGCTCATATAAATACCATTTATTATTATATTTAATATATTGTCTGTCCGACAAAATAACTTTATTACTATTCCCAGAAATTCTTTCATCTAACTGTTCGATTAACTCCTCATCATCCACTCGACTCTGCGGATAAGTACCTATGTATACACTTTCTCCCACCTCTGCGTCTTGTCCGATTACACTATCTTGTTTCGCAAAAACATTACCACCATAAACTGGTATCATACAAACTATCAAGATTAATGTCATTATTAGTGCTAAAATTTTTTTCATACGAAATCCCCCATCTTTTAATAAACTAAACATAACTAAAAAAGTAAATAATTTTATGATATTCTTTCTTTATACACCTACCTCTCCCACCTCACTTTTGAACACAAACTGTAGTAAAATTATACCATATACTTTTAATTTTTTGCTCATAATTTCATAAATAGCACAAAGTTCAACATAATTTTCACACACCTATCTCTCCTGTCACAAAACAACAAGGAACTAACAAACATAGCCAACAAATATGCTAGCATCTTCCCATCTCGAAATTCTTTAAGATTTCCCGGAAATATAATTCAGATAATATAGATTGAAAAAATAAAAAGATACGATTAAATAGAATATTGAACATTCTCTCAAATTACTATAGACTATAATCAAAAACTACAAACCTGACATGCATTTTAATCAACTTAAATATACTCAACTAAGATTTATTTAATTACTCGCGAGAGGAAGTGTATCTTATGCCAGACTTACAAACACCACCGGAAATTATTACTTTAGAACAGTACGAAAATCTTCCCGAAGATACCAGAATTGAGGTTTTTGACGGCATGGCATGTGACTGCATAATTCCATCCCAGACTCACCAAACCGTTCTCACAGAACTTCTTGTTTCCATCCGCGCTTATCTGAAATCCAAAGGAGACAAGTGCCGGGTATTTCCTGCGCCTTTTGACGTAAAGCTCTCCGACAAACCGCTGACCATCGTTCAGCCGGATATTATGATTATCTGTGACAAAGATAAACTGGATGGAAAGCGCTGCAACGGCGCTCCGGATTTTATTATTGAAATTGTCTCGCCAGGTAATCCGACAGACGATTACATTCGCAAGTTATATTATTATAAGAAGTATGGAGTAAGAGAATACTGGATTATTGACCCGAAGCGGAAAGCTGTGACTGTGTACTTCTTTGAGGCAAATGTTCTGAGTGTACCATATACTTTCGATTCAACGATTAAGGTCAATATTTACGATGACTTATATATCAATTTCTCTGAGATTGCCGATTTGCTGGATAGGTGAATATTTCCGGCCGCAAAAAAGAAAGACATGCTCTTTTACACATGTCTACAGTCTGGACGGGCAGCAGATGTCATTTCTGCTGCCCTCATAAGATTTTCTGATAATTTTCTAATAAAATGCTGCCATTTACTGGATTGATTTTCCCAGTTCATACGCCTGCTGAATTTCCGGCTTATCTTTAATATCTCCTACATTCATATTCCCGCCGGCAAGAACATGACCGAGATTCTTCCAGTGCAAATGTTCCATCAGATGATCATAATAGGTAAGTACGTCCTCGAATCCCTGCCCTTCTGCTGCCATCAGCAGAGCGGACGCCCTGTCATGTCCTCTGAGAAGGTTGCCATCGCCTTCCTCCAAGGCAAACAAACGGTCAACGGCTGTTCTGATCTGACCACTCATATTCCAGTAATAGAGCGGAGAAGCCAGTATTACCATATCACATTCTCTTATGGCCGGATAGATCTGCGCCATATCATCCTTTTGTACACAAGGACATTCTTTACTGCTGTGTCCGCCGAAGCATCCTTTACAGCCATGGATCTCCATACTGTCAAGGAAGAACTCTGTTACAGTATTCCCCGCACTTTCCGCGCCTTCAGTAAATGCTTTTACCAGCATAGATGTATTTCCATTCTTTCTTGGACTTCCATTCAACACCACGATTTTCTTGCTCATTACATTTTACCTCCTATCGTTTTCATAAACGATTACATCGTTATGATATATCCGTCCTAAAATCAGTATGTAACCCACATTCCTGTAAAATTGACTTTTTCAGGTACTGACATTATAATCATAGCAAGAATGAAACGAAAAACAAGTACGCACATTAAAGTGCGATACTTACAATCAGGTTATATACTTACCTAAAGGAGAGTGTAGAATGGGCGAAAGATGTATCGCGAACGAATGCCTCAGTTCAACCGGATTCAATTACACGCTGTCATTGATCAGCGGGAAATATAAAATGACAATATTGTATACTTTAATGGAGTTCGGGGTAGTCCGATTTAATGAAATGAAAAGGTATATCGGCACAATTTCCTATAAAACTTTAAGTTCAGCGTTGAAAGAGCTGGAAGCCGACCAGCTTGTTCACCGGGAAGAATACCCGCAAATCCCGCCCAAAGTAGAATATAGCCTGACTGAGCGGGGCAAATCTTTAATTCCTATTTTAGATGGCATGTGCGAATGGGGAGATAAAAACAGATTATAACCTCTATTCCCTTTTCAGTACATTTCTTTCAGCTCTTTCAGTTTCTGCTGCCGCCGGCGACCGGTAATCCTTTTTACTGCATCACCGGACGCCTCATATACAAAAGCGGGTATGGATTGCCCTGCTCGTCTAAATCTGTTCTTTTGTAAACCTGAAATCCCATATGTTCATAAAATCCCTTTGCCTGGGGATTCTGTTCATTTACGGTCAGTTTTTCCACAGAGTAATTTTTTATCCCATATTGAATCAGGCGTTTTCCCAGCCCCTTTCCTCTTTCTTCAGGAGCGATAAACAACATTTCCAATGAACCGGCCTCCACTCCCATAAATGCAACCGGCCGACCCTATTCATCTTCTGCAATCAGCAAATGTAACACTTCATTTAAGGCCTGCGGCACATATTTTTTTATACTCTGAATCTCACTGTCCGATAAAAACAGGTGGGTAGCCCGCACGGAGTTTTCCCATACTTCCAGTAGGCCCTTTATCAAATCCGGAGTCCGTTCTTTCACCTCAACTATTTTCATGTCTGCCTCCATATATTCACGACATTTTCTTATCTTCTCATCGACATTCCCGCTTCATGGCAAAATATCCGATCAGCACGGTCCACACATAAGCACATGTTTTTGGAATCATCAACATTCCGATCATAGGGATGGCATCCGCCCACAGCACCACCGGAATGTAGAATGCAAAGCTCAGCACGATGGTCAGCCACATCCAGCGAAATGCCTTATCTTCATGAATTTTGGCGCTGCGGTAAAACAGTACGATTATCACCAGTCCCAGCAGTGCAAATGGAATATTACGATAGATTCCCCAGGAAAGGGGTGCTTCGGCGCTCAGCCACTGGTTCTGCGGCATCATGCACAGGAGGATTCTCATACCGGCCAGAATGTACACGATGGCGGTAAGCCCGGCTTTTCCCTGAACTTTATACCGCTGCCGCCACACATAGTAGAGCAGCACATAAAAAATCGTCATTGTCACGGATGTAATCCATTTTCCAAGGCCCAGAGGAACAGTGTAATTCTCCAGCCCGGTGGTACAGAGGGCCAGCGCGCGTGGAACAAGGTGGAAGGCGTCGCCCGCTCCCAGCACCACCGCCATCCATCCAAACAAGCGGAACTGACGGTTTCCTTTGCTGCCGCGGATCATTAAAATTCCGATTGTAATGACGGAAATCAAATAGACAACGTCAAATAGTGTTTCTCCAATTGCTTGCATCATTTATTCTCCCTTTCTTTCATTTTGCACATTGGCGGCCGTAAATATTGCCCGGCCATAGTTACGGCCAAATAACAGCCCGGCCAGCAAGAGCGAAGCTCCCAATCCGGTATAAAAAAATGCGATGAACCGCTCCGGCGCCAGTCCGCCCACCCGAAGGCCAATGCCGCCGGTCATCATCACAGCCATGATGATGAAAGCTTTCCGGTCAAAGAATTTTAGAAAAAAATGTGGTTCATCGGGGTAGGAATTGATCCTGTCCGTATGTTTTTTGACCAGTTTTCCAAAAATAAACCGCTGGAACACGGCAAAGACAAGTACGGACAACAGATAATTCGTCACAGTAAGATACGCCGGGTAGGCCATCAGGCCGATGCGAAGGATATTAAATCCCGCCGCACTCCACACCAGACAGGCGAGGAGCAGCAGGGTATTGCGCTTTACTTTCATAATCTACCTCCTTTTTGAACATTGTTCAGTTTCCGGGATAAAAAATTCCCACATCTCAGCGGGAATTTTATAAAGCCAATCAGCTTTTATAATTTCAGTCAGCTTTTTCATAGAGGGTTCGCCGGATGATTTCCAGCGCTGCGCCCGGATCATAGTCCTGCCGCAGCAAAGCAGACAGCATCAACGAAAACAAAACATCCGCAAAGGTCTCCGCCGTAAACTGCTCTGTAAAAGCATCTGCCCTGATCTTTGTATCCCTCTTCAGGACGGAACATAATTCATCCAGAATGTGCTGCCAGGTCCGCTGCATCCGCCGTTTTCCGTCGGATTTCTCTTCCTGCATGAACCCCAGAGAATGAAGAGTAAAAAATCCGGGGTATTGTTTGCAGCCATATTCCATCCGTCCGTATATCCATGCGATGCAGGTTTGCGTATCTTGAAACATGCTCTCATCTTCCGGACGGTGAAAAATCTCATGCCAGACACTCTCCACCACAGCTCCCATCAGCTCCGCTTTGGAATCAAAATAATTGTAGATTGATCCCACGGACACGCCGCAGGCAGCCGCAACAGAACGGATATTAACCGCAGACCAGCCCTGCTGCTGAATCATATCCCGGCTGATTTTTAAGATCTCTTCTTTTGAAGTTACGATTGTATTCATTGCATCACCTCAATATGAACATTGTTCATTATATAAAGGAGTGAGAAAACTGTCAAGTGATTACAGCCTTGCGCCTTGATATTTCGATAATTCTATTCTCATATTTTCAGCATCAGGTAATTTTTATTATCAGGATTCTTTTATCAAAACTCTTTTCCCTTAGCAGAAGAAGCAGCCTGATCTCCCAAACTGCTTCTTTCACTATCTATTATTTCTTTTAAAATTTACTTGGGGAATAGCGAACTGTTACCACAATTACCATCTTCTGAGCCTCGTTAATCCGAAAGACGACTGTATAATTCTCTACAAAAAGTTGTCTGTATCCCCGGTTAGCATAAGCTCCTTGTTTCCGTTCTGGGCAACGATATGGCATAGTATCCAACGAGAGTATTGCATCCTCGATTCGATTCACTAAGTTCAAAGCCGTCTCTGGTTCCAACAGCGTATGGGCAATGTAATTATAAATGCCCTCCAAATCTTTCAACGCTCGGCTCATCAATTTGACGCTGTATTTATCCAAAATGCTTCCTCCTTAAAGACTTCAACGCTTCCTTTGCATCATAAAGCTTCCCGTCTTGTTCGAATTCGGCCTCTGCTTCTGAAATTGCGGTATCTATCGCTGTATTTTCCACCATTTCCTCATAGGTTTCAATACTCATCACCACCAAATCACCATATCCATTTTTCGTAATAAATACGGGCTCACGCCGGGCATGACAAATATCTGATATCTCGTTAGTGTTACGAAGATCTGTAATCGGTCTAATCTGTGGCATACTGCACCTCCTTTTTGTACATTATTATAACATAATTATGCCCAAAAGTACAAAGGGCAAAAATGTATTTATTATGATTTCTTCTAAAAGACATTTACTCCCTCACTCTCCACTGACCTTTTCCTCCTGTCTTATCAAAGTAAATCTGACCTTTCTTTTTGTAATCAGCAAGCCAGCGGCGCAGGGTAGAAAACGTAACATCCAGACGTTTTGCCAGTTCTTTATTGGTGAGAAACGGCTCTTTTCTGAGGATATCTGGGATACTTTCTTTTTTTTTCTTTTTGATAATGCGGGTATCGGAGAAGTAGCGGGCTGTAGGCACTTCTATGAGATACTCCTGCAAGTAATCTTTCTGTAAGACCCCCGGCTTCTGCATGATCCATCCATGGACAGATGCCACCCCAGGCAAAGCCACCGGATTCAGTTTTATCTCCAGCCGGTCTTCAAAAACCCGGATGTGGTCCATGACCTGCATAAGCAGTCCCGCTTGAATCTTTTCGCAGCCGTCCGCCCGGAGCTTTTGCTCAATTCCCACCAGACGTTCCTTCGTCTGCCGGATTTTTTCTTCCTCCACATCCATCCTCTCCAGCCGCTCTGTCCAACGCTGTTCTTCCTGCTCCAGTTCTTTTTGCTTGCTTTTATACCCTTGCTTTGAGATGGTGTTATCGAGCAACAGATCAAGCAACCGGCTCTTCCGGTTCCTGACAGCCATAAGATTCTTCTCCACTTCCTCTTTTTTCAAATGTGTCTCTCCCGTGAGAAGCACCTCAGAAAGTATTTTGATAATGCGACGGATCATATTTTCTTCATCCTGCCATGCAAACAACTGTCCGGACAGCTCCCGCATCATGCGTTCCAGTCCTTCCTGCTTTAAATGGATATTGTCGCAGCCGGTAATCTGTCCACGCCGCAGCTCCTGTTCATCCGCTCCCCATTCTTTAGATTGATTCTTCCCTTCTGCCACCTCTTGCTTCTTCCGCCCGTGCTTTAAATAAGAAGAACATCTCCACTCCACGATGACATGCTCCGGATTGGAATATTGCCGGCGGAAGGTTTTATAGTAGGGAGCACCGCACTCTCCGCAGATCAGCTTGCCGGAAAAATCATAGAGTTCTCTGTGTTTTTTCTGCCGGCCAGCGCCCTTTACCTGCGCTGCCGATAATTTAAGCATCTTATTGGCTTTTTCCCACAATTCCTCCTCCACAATGGCAGGCACCAGCCCCTGATGATAAATCCACTCCGATTCCGGATTCTTTATTTCTTTCTTTTTCTCAAAGTCAAAGTGCCGCTTATTCATGACAACGACGCCTTTGAAGAGCGGATTTTTGATAATTCTCCGGATGCTGGACTCCTCCAGCTGATTGCCATTGCGGTTCCGGATGCCGTCCTGATATAAAATCTTACTGATCGTGCGGGAACCGCAGCCTTGCGCCGCCAGCCGGTAAATCTTTCGTATCATTTTCGCTTCCTCAGGATGAATGAACACAGATTTATCCGGATTCTTGACATATCCGTAGGTATTATTATTGATCAGAACCGTTGTACCGTTTTTCTGCCGGTACTCGTGCGCATTATTGATTTTGCTGCTCAAATCTCTGGAATACTGCTCGGCCAGGATTGCCTTCACTCCGGAGATAAGGCGATCGTCAGTTTTATAAAATGCTCTGTCCATGTATATATAAAGGAGCTTGTCATTGTTGACAAGCTCCTCCACAAACAGATACCAGTTTTTGGCCGAACGATTCAGGCGATCCAGGGATTTGATGACGATAATATCAAATTTATTCTTATCCTTTATGTCGTCAAGCAACCGCATGTATTCTGAGCGACCATGCTTCGTTGTCCCGCTCTCCATCTCGATATATTGGTCAACAAGCACCCATTCATTGCTCTTTACCGCATTTTGGGCTTCTTGCACCTGCACAGCCAGTGCATCCCGCTGCGTCTGTTCCTGCGTGCTGACACGGCAGTAAATGACGGCGCGTTTTTGATTTTCCGGCATATTTCTCACCTCATCAGAACATATGAAGTCATTCTTATATATGAAAATATATGCAGAAATATTATTTTCTACCCTTTCCTAACCCTCTCCTTCAGCTCCAGTACCTTCCCCTCAATCTCTTTGATCACCTGTAAAAATACCTCGTCGCTGCTTCCGGTGGGGTCTTCCAGTCCCCAATCTTCTCTGTGTTCACATGAAAGAAACGGGCATTCCACGTTGCAGCCCATGGTAATGACTATGTCGACCGGAGGAATCTCCGATAGTAGCTTGCTGCGCTGCGTTTTTTCCATGTCAATGTCATAGAGCTGTTTCATAAGACGTACTGCGTCCTGGTTGATTTGCGGTTTCGTCTCTGTTCCCGCAGAATAGCTCTCAAATACATCGGACGCGAGATGTTTTCCCAGTGCCTCCGCAATCTGGCTTCGGCAGGAATTGTGGACGCAGATAAATGCGACTTTTGTTTTTTTCTTCATTTTCAGCCCCTCGCCTTCTGTATTATGTCTTTTGCTTCCTCTTTTTTCAATACTTTGCCGTAGGATACGACTTTGCCGTCAATCACCAGAGCAGGAGTCGTCATCACTCCGTATGCGGCAATCTGCGCAAAATCTGTTACCATTTCGACAGAGGTGTCCATTTCCAGTTCCGCCAATGCTTCTTTTACTGCATTCTCCAGCTCATGGCATTTGGCACAGCCGCCAAGCACCTTGATTCCGGAACTGTTTTTCTTTGTCTCTGCCTGCTGCATGGTTTCCGGCGTACATCCATCGCCGCAGCAATTTCCGGTTTTCTGTTTTGTTTTTCCTCCAAATAGTTTCATTGTAAAAACCTCCCGATTCAATATTCAACCTTCATCAGTATATCTTCCGATACATTTTATCTTATCTAAGCACATGCTATATCAACATATATTGCACTGCATTGAACAGATATCCCACAACTATGATGCCAACTGCACAAATGGCGATAAACAGCCCCAACAGCTTTGGCTTCACCGCTTTTCGGAGCATGATCATTGAAGGCAGTGACAAGGTGGTGACCGCCATCATAAAGGACAGCACCGTACCAAGCTGCGCTCCTTTGGCGAGTAATGCTTCCGCCACCGGAATCGTCCCAAAAATGTCTGCATACATGGGAATTCCCACGATGGTTGCGATGATCACGCCGAACGGATTACGATTCCCCAATACTGTTTCCACCCAGCTTTCCGGTATCCAGTTATGGATGACCGCGCCTATACCGACGCCGAGAAGGATGTACGGAAATACCTTTTTAAATGTTTCTGCCATCTGCTCTTTGGCATAAATCAGACGCTCCCGTACCGTCAGATCCGGAGATTCTATATCTACGCTGCCAGCGGACAACACAAAGCTTTCTACATATTTTTCCATGTGCATTTTCTCAATGATCATGCCTCCCGCCACCGCGATCACCAGTCCGAGAAGGACGTAGACAAGAGCCACTTTCGTTCCGAAAATGCTCATGAGCAGTACAAGACTTCCCAGGTCCACCATAGGGGAGGAGATCAAAAAGGAAAATGTTACGCCCAATGGCAGCCCTGCACTGGTAAAACCGATAAACAGCGGAATTGATGAGCAGGAGCAAAAAGGCGTCACCGTTCCCAGCAAAGCAGAGATGATATTTGCCCGGATACCGTGAAACCTCCCAAGAATCCGTTTACTCCGTTCCGGCGGGAAAAAGCTCTGAATATAAGAGATAACAAAAATCAGAAAACAGAGCAGTATGGTAATTTTTACCACATCATACAAGAAAAACTGTATGCTGCCTCCAATCCGTCCGCTCACGTCAAGACCCAGGGCAGAAAGCCCAAATCCAATCACCTCATTCATCCATTTCATCCCAAGAATCTGTTCCTGAATAAACTGCCATATTCCCATGTAGTTTCCTCACTTTCTCAAGAATATCACATCAAGTTTTTTTGATGTATTAGTTTAAAGGAAACGCCATCTGATTACAGATGACGTTCATTTCTCCTTATCGCCACACTCATTCCGGACTGTATCCGGGGTCGTCAGCTGTTTCAGCAGTTCCACCGCATAATCTCTGCCGGATGTGCTCAGACGATAATGCGTCCACTTCCCTTCCTGACGGCTGACCACAATGCCGGAGTCACAGAGTATCTTCATATGATAGGACAATCCTGATTGTGTCAGATCCAGAGGCTCCTGAAGCTTACAGGCACATTTCTCGCCGCTGCGCAGCTGCTCCAGTATCGCAAGACGTTTTGCATCACAGAGAGCCTTGAATATCTTTGCATGTTCCTGATGAATCGTATCCATCGCCTCACCTCACATCAAATTATCTTGATGTGAGAATTGTACCTGAGAAATGTGCAGATGTCAATAAATTTTTCTGAGAAATATATTCCAGTGCAGTATATTTCATATAAAATTGCTCTATAAACGTTTTCCACTGCCATCCCCTTACATTTCCTCCGCCAGCCACTGTTTCCGAAAAAGCTTTATCTGCTCTTTGTCAAGAATCTGCTCCTCTTCAAAATATGTACAGAGGACGTCCAGAAATAAAAGCGCGGACGTTTTTGCAGGCGTACCATATGCTGTTCTGCTCTTAGTCTTTTCTGCATATGAGGAATCTTCCTTCATAGAGATACACCACGAGTTTTTATTTTCTTCTTATTAATATGCGAAAAAATGTCCGAAGTGACAGAATGCAGGTTACTCACATCTTCACATAACGTTTATTTTCATACATTTTCTCGTCCGCCCGTTTCAGAATTTCTTCAACTGATCTATCTTCCGGGGTGGCTGCCGCATGGCCGGAAGCTACGCCGCAGACAGAAGAAATATCTTTGCACGCTTCCTGTACGCGGGAACGAAGCTCCTCTTCCAGCTTCTCCAGCTTTTCTTCCGGGACGCCGGTTCCCCAGAAAAGAAATTCATCACCGCCCATCCGGTAACAATCTCCCAGCTTCCCAAAAATATCCAATATAGCGTCAGAACATTTTTTGATATAGACATCTCCCACATGGTGTCCCATCACATCATTAATCTGCTTCAGATCATTCAGATCTATCATGAGAAGCACATCGTTTCCGCCGGGAACCCAGCTATCCTCCCGCTCTGTAAAGGCGCGCCGGTTCATACATCCTGTCATCTGATCTACATAGGAGAGTTTTTTATAATATTCTGACTGCAAGCCCTGCACATAAAGTTCAAAAGTAGTACGAATGCTGAATACACAAAGAACAACGTAAAACGCCAGCACTCCCACCTGCAGATATGAGCCTAAAGCTCTGTGAATATTAATCAGTCCATGCATCAGCTCCATACAGGCAAAGACAGAAAATATGGTGATTGCCACTACCATAGGAAGAATTTTTTTATTGTGATTGTGAAAAAACTCCCAGTAAATCAGAAACAGGTTACCTACACAAATCAAAAGTAAAATCATCAGCGATATGTTGAGCATCTGCATAAAATCCCGGATTCCCGACACCTGCAGTCCGATCAGCATTATCAAATATCCCATCAGAAAATATCTGCCGCCTCTGCATATGCGTCCGTATGAATAGTCCGGCAATTTCTCCATGATTCCGAGAAGCGGCAACGGCATTAAATGTATGACAATCATCGTCATATTATACCAGGCAGCCAGCTTTCCCGTGAAAAACTGAAGCATGTGGCTCTCTCCGAGCATCCATATTCCCGCCAGCATTCCAAAAACTGCCAGAAGCAAAAATTGACTGCCAGGAATCTTCCTGGCAAAAAATAACAGATAGAACAGAAACAGTACCACGCTGATGGCTATGAGCAGACAAGCAACTGCAAATCCAAGTCCATAAGTATGCAGAACAGCAAATAACAGAGCTGCTTTTGTACCTATATAAACCTTATGCAATAATCCCTGATAATTTTCATAGGGAGAGGACAATTCTATTCTCAGTTCTTTCCCTCCGCTGTCTGCGGGAAGCCGGAACATAACCCAGCCGCTGGAAGGAGCCTGTCCAAAAATACCGATATCCAGATTCCCTTGTTCCAGCACCAAAGAACCGTCAATCCAGACGCGCACAGCTTCCTGAGAAGCCCGAAAACAAAGAGTATTCCCCTGTTCCATCCATTTTTCATCAATCGTCGTATACACGGTGGCCGTTCCATTTTCATCATGTGCAAAAACAGCAGGCAGGCTGTCCACGCTCTCCGACTGTCTCTCTCCATGCCAGACAGTCTCAAGTTCATATACTCCTTCTTCATCGAAAAAATGCTCTGTCGGACTATATCTCCATGAAATAACTAAGAAACTGAAAATCACCAGTAGAAATACCCACAATCCGACAGAAATCTTCTTTTGTTCTCTTATTTCACCCATGGGGTTCCTCCTGAAATTCTTCAAATGCCGAAGCATAATAAAGAGATTTGTATTGTTTATGTAAATTCCTCCTGCTTACTATACCACATTTACCATTAATTGGATGCCCTTCTTCCTATAAAATATCAATTATTGCAATTTCTTCTTTAAATAACCGTTTAGAATATAAATAATATTTACTGCAATACCCACTTTATCATTTTCCCTTCCATTTTGTCTCAGCTCTTCAAGATGGACTGGGTTATGCTATCCATCTTTCTCCTTTGTCTGATGGCCGCATTTTTGTATAAGGGTGTTACCTGGCTTGAGAAACATCTCAGCCGATGACAAAAAGGCCGATATCTCCTTTCCGGGAAATATCGGTCTTTTCTTTTATGAAACATTTATCACTACAATCTCACTTTTTGTTCCGACTCGCATATACGGTCCAAAAATTCCTGCACCGGAAGTGACAATATTATGCATATCTCCTTTTTTAAGATAACCGCAGGAATTCTCCCACATAAGAGCTGTGACAATATTGCCTGGAAAGAGCTGACCGTCGTGGGTATGTCCGCACAAATCCAAATCCGCTCCCGCCTCTGCCAGTTCCGCAAGCTGCTTCGGCTGATGATCCATGACAATGATCGGCTTCGTCTTATCCAGATCCTGCAAAAGCTGTTCTGGTGATTTCCTTGTGATTCCTGATTTGCCGGAGGAATAATCCCGGCGGCCAGTCAGATAAAAGCGGTCATCCACAAGGATAGTTTCGTCTTCCAGAGTACGTATTCCTGATTCTTCTAAAAGTTCCCGCATCTGCTCGCCAATCTCCACTTTTTCCTGCGAAGAAAATGTGAAGCCTGCCAGAATTTCTTCCTCATAATCATGGTTGCCATAACAGGCATACACACCTAAAGGAGCTTTGATCGTACGCAGAACCTCTTTTATCTTTTCCGGCTCATCTATGGAGTCGTAATGGTTATCAAAAATATCCCCGGCAAAACAGACAATATCCGGATTCTGTGCATTGATCTGACGAACTATCCGCTCTACGTGACGATAGCCAATGCTGTAACCCATATGCAGATCCGCTGCCAGAACAATTTTTAGTGAATCAGATTGCGAAATGTCCTTATTAATGTCCACCGTATATTCTGTAACTTGTATGTTCTTTGCATTCCATATTCCATAAATACTGATTCCTGCGGCAGCCACACAGGCAAAACAGCAGACACTGACAAAAAAACGTTTCGTTTCCGGAATACATTTTTTAAGCGCCGGAACCCTTTTTACGATAACTCGTATGAGATCCAGAGACGCCACAATGATCACCGTATAAAGGAAAACTCCCATCCAGTAATTTCCCGTGCGGGCGACCGTCTTTTTTAAATCAGACGCCGGCAAAAGGAAAGCGAACAGCGGCGTCAGACACAGAAATATGTACAGGACAGCGCAGATTATTTTAACGCTTTTTGCGCGGGTATCCGAAAGACAGGCGTCAATAAATCGAAAAATCCACAACAATATATATGCATTTATGGCCAGATAAACAGGAGCCAATAAAAAAGCAATCATTATATTTCTCCTTTCGTACCGTTTTAATGATTCTCATAAGATGTAATTCCCTCTCCACTATTCGGGTTCACCATGGAATAGACTCCGTCCACTGCAAATACTGCAAGAAGAATAACACAAGCTATGATTGCAGCCTTTCTCGGGATCTTCTTAAACAGCTCGTCAAAGAACGGTGCGATCAGATAAAGGAAGGCGCAGCCGCCAAGCCCAAAAATAATCAGTCCTTCCGCACAGATTCTTCCGTGGAGATTCAGAAAATAACCGGAATAATTCCACCAATACATGTGTTTGAATTCCCACAGGAAAAAACCGACAAAATATTCTACCACTCCGCAAACCAGCATTGCCATGAAAAAAGTCAGCAATGGTCTGTCCACAAATCGTTTCAACAGGATAACCACCAAAACACCGCCGGTACCGTAAATCGGCAGCCACGGACCGTAGAAAAATCCTCTGTTGACAAATACTCCGTCACCAAAAAGATGCAGAGCCACTTCCCAGCACCATCCAATCATAGAAAAAGCAAAAAACATCAGAATCAGGGAACGGACAGAATATTTTCTTTTATAATTGATTTTTATCCACTGTCTGGTCTCCGGATTGTACAGCGGATATTTCTCCACCGGATATTCCTCTTCCTCTGACTCGGTGAACAACAGCTTGTCATTCAAATATTCTGCATAGGCATACTGCTTCTCTTTCGCCTCTCTTCGAAGCGCTGTGTAAAGTTCAGCATATACAGTCTCCGTATACGGAATAGTCCAAACATGATTAAGTATTCCTAAAGTAAAAATATTTAATATATGCCAGCCGATAAAAGACCAGTCGAGAACAAACGCTCTCCATTTATTTCCACGCATCATCCGGCGGGAAAGAATAAACGCCTCTCTGTGCCCAATATCCGGATTCTCCGCCAGAATGTACGGAATCATCTTATAAGAATATCTTTTTATGATTCCTCCGATCACTGTTAAATCCCACAGAAAAATAAAGAAAGACATTTTAAACATAGTAAACGCCGTTTTCTTTCCGCGTTTTACACGCCATGGAAACAGCAGTCTTCCAATTTTACTCTGAGTATAGGAACGGTTTTCCAGCAGAAAACGGCATTGCCCCACACGAAGTACATTGCTGACAAATGCATAGAACAAAAGCAGAAGCACGACCCCCGCCAGAATGACCATGCCCTGGGTTCCCTTGTCTTTAAACAAAATATCGTTCATGGCGTTCACAAAACCGTAAAGGGCAGATTTTTCCTGTGTCATCTTATTGTAAATATGCGCCAGCACGCCCTTTTTCGGCTTATAATGCTCTCCCAAATATGTAATGACTCTGTTTTCTTCCAGATCGCCGCTCTGTCTCACGCTCTGATACCAGTCATTCATAATCTGCGCATTGGTAGGCGTATTAAATCTTCCGTTTACAAAATATAACGCTGCATTATCCACATGCTGCGTCACCTTCAAACCACTGGCGATAAATGCGATCAGCAGACTTATTCCAACCACACGCCAAAAATTCTTCTTCAGATTCTTCTTACCATTTCTTTTTAATTCTTTTCTACTCCACATTTCCCTCATCCTCTGTGTGCTGATTCCTCATATTTTCATCATTATAACATAGAGAAGAGCGCTTTCGTAGAAAATTGTCATTTTTCCTCTGCATAATTTTCTCAGAGAAAATGTACCACAAAAACCATCTTCATTTCCAGAAATGACATTTACAAGCCTTTTCTCCTGATATATAATTTGCTTCTGAATTTTGATAAAGAAAGGATTATTTTATGAAAGCAGCGCAATATGACATGACAGTGGGAAATCCAACAAAAATCATCCTGAATTTCACGCTGCCCATCTTCATAGGAAATGTATTTCAGCAATTTTATAACATGGCTGACGCCGTGATCGTGGGCAAATTTGTAGGGACCAAAGCCCTCGCCGCAGTGGGAAGCACCGGAACCATCATGTTCCTGATCTACGGCTTTGTCGTAGGCATGACAGCAGGCTTCACCGTGCTGACCGCACAGAAATTCGGCGCCGGAGACCTTCCGGCCATGCGCCGTACTGTGGCCGGCGCTTCCATCCTGTCCCTGATCATCGGACTGATACTGACTGCGGCGTTCATGCTTCTCATGAAACCATGGCTTCATCTGATGAATACGCCATCCGATATCTATACAGATGCATATGCATATATCATGATCATCAGCGGCGGCATTCTTGCCCAGATGCTCTATAATCTGCTGGCCAGCATCCTACGGGCGCTGGGCAACAGCAAAGTACCGCTGTATTTTCTGATTTTCTCGGCCCTGCTCAATATCGCTCTGGATCTTTTTTTCATCATTGTATTTCACATGGGCGTAGCGGGAGCCGCCATCGCCACCATCATCTCTCAGGGAGTATCCGGCCTGCTCTGCCTGGTCTACATCATAAAAAAAGTGCCAATTCTCCACATGACAAGAGAGGACTGGCATCCAGAGGGCGCTCTCTTAAAACGGCAGATGCAGATTGGAATTCCCATGGCGCTGCAGTATTCCATCACTGCCATCGGCACCATGATGGTACAGTCTTCCCTGAACATACTCGGTTCCACCCTGGTAGCCGCCTTCACCGCCGCCAGCAAAATCGAACAGGTGGTCACCCAGGCCTACGTGGCCCTCGGAACAACCATCGCCACATACGGAGCGCAGAACATGGGCGCCGGCAACATCCCCCGCATCCGCAAGGGCTTCCGCTCTTCCACCATCATCGGCGTCGTTTATTCTTTTGCCGCGGCTGCTCTCGTCATGACAGTGGGAAAATACATGAGCTACCTCTTTGTATCTGAAGATGTGGCGCTGATCATCGACTCCGTCGATATTTACTTAAAATGCGTCGGCGCATTCTTCATCCCGCTGACCATCGTAAACATTTACCGGAACGGCATCCAGGGCCTCGGCTACGGCCTGCTGCCTATGATGGCCGGCGTCGCCGAGCTGATCGGCAGAGGCGTTGTCGCCGTCATCGCCGCCAGACAGCACAGCTACCTGGGCGTATGTCTCGCAAGCCCAGCCGCCTGGGTACTCGCGGCAGCACTCCTGCTCGTTATGTACTTTTATATTGTGAAATTTGATTTGAAAAAGATTATTTCGAGAAGGGAAAAAGAATAGCCCCATCGGCCTCATCAGCCTTATCGGCCACAAGACTGAATCCTGCCAGGCAGGATTCTCCGCCTGCGGCGGGCCGCAGCAATGGCAGATTACTCTTCTGGCACCGCGCGGCCCTGGATGGGGGTTTTATTTTTTTCTATAATTAAATCCAAAGATGTTGGGGTCGAAACTATATAATTAGTTGTGCCCTGTACCTATAGTACCTTGAAAAATTCATATTTTGTAGTATTAT
>PPYE01740254.1_pt1 | contig 22669 bp, 17 predicted proteins | sample 1559881 | NCBI WGS metagenome assembly PPYE01 (sample SAMN08240022, study PRJNA423297) | Human gut metagenome, whole genome shotgun sequencing project.
GGTAGTTCAGTTGGTTAGAACGCTAGCCTGTCACGCTAGAGGTCGACGGTTCGAGCCCGTTCCGGGTCGCCATCTCCCACGAGGTGGATTCCATCTCGTGGGTACCCTTTGGGGTTGCAATTCCCCACCCGCGCCGCTTCGGCGCGGAAAAAGATTTGCCCAGATAGCTCAGTTGGTAGAGCAGTGGACTGAAAATCCACGTGTCGCTGGTTCGATTCCGGCTCTGGGCACCACCTGCGGGCATAGCTCATCTGGTAGAGCGCCACCTTGCCAAGGTGGAGGTAGCGAGTTCGAGCCTCGTTGCCCGCTCCAATCCGATGCCCACACGAAAGTGTGGGCATCGGAATCTAAAAAAAGTGTGGACTTTTTTGAAAAGTTCGCATATAATATAGAAAAGATGGTGACATAGCCAAGTGGTAAGGCAAGGGTCTGCAAAACCCTGATTCCCCGGTTCAAATCCGGGTGTCACCTCCAAAAAGAAACACCAGCCAACAGGCTGGTGTTTCTTTTTGGATACCTGGAGATTTTAAAATGCTCGGCGGAAATGAATTCCGCCTGCGCCGAGGTTTTGGCCTGCGGCCAAAACACTCGTACGGCGCAAACGCGCCGCCCCAACCTGCGGGGCCCAGTCTTGTCCGGCATCTATACTTTGCGGACAAGACAAAAGAAACCCCTGTAACCACAAGGCGTTCTTTTCTTATAGTTTAGCTATGGCTTTTCAAAAATCGCAAAATCAAAAGTGTTATTTTTGCTCTGTGACGCTATTTGAACGCGCGTTTTCAACAGAACCGGCATAATACTTTTCTTCAAAAGCTTGCGGTGTCTGATACTTTAGCGTTTAGTGAGGACGATCCTCATTGTAGTATCGGACAAATTGCTCAACACTCTTGCAAAAACTTCGTTCTGAGGTATACTCTCCGCGGTATGCCTCTTCTTTTTTGAATGTGGCAAAAAGGGATTCAGCAACTGCATTGTCATGAGGGCGACCAGCAGCGGAAAAGGACTGTTTAACGCCGTACTTTTGAAGAAGCTTTGTGAAAGCAACAGATGTGTACTGCGTTCCATGATCGCTGTGGGATGTCAGACTTTTGGGGTTGCCGCTTTTTGTGCTGCATTTTCAGCATCGGCTCTTGCTGCTCCTTTTCTCGTTTACTCCGGTCTGCACGACGTGTGAAGTGCAGAACATCGTTTGACCGTATAAAGAAGAAATACCCTTATGTATTTTGGCTTAATATTATTGGTGCTTGCTTTTTCGGAGTACTGTGCTACCTTTGCAAATAGGTCAATTGCTGTATGTGTGTTCACATAGTTTGGCATCTATACTTTACGGACAAGACGAAGGAACACCAGCCTATGGCTGGTGTTCCTTTTGTATACCCGGAGAGTTTTTTCAGGCAGATCCGCCGGATGCTCTTTCCTGCGCCCGGACGTGGATTTCCAGGCGGATGCAGCCGGCACATTGCTTTTTCAATGAAAAAGTCATATAGTTTATTTTGGATATTTTTGCTGTATTTTAATACATGCATTGGAAATGGAGGGCGTTTTTATGGAACAAAAACCATTAAAAGAGCGAGTCCGGGGCGTGCCCCGGCAGGGCGGGATGCTGAAAGCGTCGGCCATACTTCTGATGGCGGGGCCGGTGACCGATCAGCTGCTGGACATGGTGCTGGTGGATTACCACGCCCGGATCACACTTTTTTTAAGCCTGCTGACGATCGTAGGCGGTGTCCTGCTTTTGACTGCCAAGGGCAAAAGAGCGAACTGGATGATCGGCGGAGCTCTGGCGCTGCTGGGTGCTGCTGCGCAGACAAACCAGGTGGTACTGCTGGTGTCTCTGGCAGCCTGGGTGGTTTCGGCGCAGGGCGTATCCTGGAATAAAGTCCCTGGATCTTTGCCGGATCGCTTCCGCATGCCGCTTTTGAATCTGGTGGCCACGGTACTGGCGGTGCTCAGTGCCCTTTTGTGCCTGCAAAGCATCCGCTATCTTCTCATCCGAATGGTTCCTACGGTCTTGGCGGCAGTTGGAGCGATCCTGCTGTGCGGCAATGTGGAGGCGGAGACGTTTATGCCTGCCTCCCGGGAGGAGCGGGCACAGATGGCGCCGGGCGTGCGCTACCGCTCCGTCCCTGCTGCCGGGACCTTGTGTCTGGTGGGCGCGCTGCTGGTGCTGGCGGATGGCCTGATGGACCTTGCCAATCTCTTTATGATGGAGTCGTTTGAGGTGCGTTTGCTGGAGCTGCTCTGGCCGCTGCTGGTGATTGCGGCGGGCGTGCTGCTGGTGCGCGGCGACCGGGACAAGCATGTTCTGCCGGCTTCTGCACTGCTGCTGGCCTGCCAGCTTCGGATGCTGTTCGTACTGCGGCAGGTGGCCATGTACTCCGACAGCGGAATAGGCAGCCGGACGCCCATGGCGGCGCTGCTGTTTGGAGCGGAGCTGATGATGCTGCTGGGCGCTGTGGGCTTTACCTGGAACCGCCCGGTGGGGAAGCGGTCGATGCCGCTGATCAGTGCCATTGCGGCGGCTCTGGCTGGCGCCAACGCAGTCTGGGCGGAAGTGATTGAGCTCGACTTCTTGGTGGAATATTTTCAGATAGGCGGTCAGGGAAACCCGGGCCTTTTTAGAAACCTGATCACGGTGATCCTGCTGCCCCTGGGCCTAATCCTGGTGAACCTGGCCATGGAATGCCGGGAGGCGCCGCCCAAGGTTTGGAAGGTGGACGGCGACAAGTACCGCCGGGGCTTTTCCGGCTTTGTCCACGGCTTTTACAGCGACGTTGGCGGAAAGATCCAGCTGGTGGCCAGGATCTGCGGCCTGATCTATCTGATCCTGGGATTGCTGGGCGTGGCGGTGATGGCACTGAGCATCGTGATTTTGCTGCTGCAGCTGTTCGGATTGATCCCGCCTTATTTCAGCGCCGCATCGCTGCTCCTCAGCGGCCTGATCGCGGTGGTGAGCGCCCTCGTTCTGGCGGCAGGCACCTGGCCGCTGTATGCCTTCGGCCAGATGACCGCGGACCTGCACGCCATCCGCAAGGAGGGCGTGGCCTCTGTGAAAACCGAGGGCGCGGCTGTGCCGGTGCCCGATCACAGCGCGGAGCGTACCAACCCCGACGAGCTGCCGGAGCTTTGATGGGAGGGGCACCATGAGTGATCGCTATATCCGGCGCTTTGCGCTGCCGCAGCGGCTGTATACAGACGGCGCGCCGGTGGTGCTGGCGGCCGGCGTACTGCTGGAAGACACCAGGTCGCCCCGGCTGGTGGCCCAGCTGAAATGGAAAAGCGTGGACCCGCGCATGGTCACTGCGCTGACGGTATCGGTCTGCTGCCCGGATGTGGGCGGGGCGGCGACGGTCTTTACATATCAGGATTTGCAGGCGGTCCGCGGACAGGCCTTTGGACAGTACACGGCGGTGGTGCTGCCCTGGAGCGACGCACAGTGCATGGAGGTCCGGGCGGTGTCCGCTTCCTTTGCGGACGGGACCGAGTGGACGGCGGCGGAGGACGCCCGGTGGGAGAGCCTGCCGGCCTTTACCGCTTTGGATGAAGCGGTGGGGAATGCGTCGCTGCTGGCGCTGAGCCGGGGACTTCCCAGCAGCCGGTACGCCTATTGGAGCGGCCAGGGCCTTTGGTACTGCGCCTGCGGCGGCGTGAACCGCGACGCAGAGACAACGTGCCACCGCTGCGGCTGTCAAAAGGAGACTGCCGCGCGTCTGGCCACCGCCGCGGGCCTTGCGGCGGTGTGCCAGGCACAGCTGGACGAGGAGGCCCGCCAGGCCCGGGAGCGGGAACGCCGGGCACAAGAGGCCCGGGAGCGGGCACAAGCGCGCCGTGAGGCGGCCCGACAGCGGATGGAGGCGGTCCGTTCCCGGCTCCACACGGAAAAGGCGGCGCCTACCGCTGGGGCGGAAGCTGCTGCCTCCGGTCAGACAGAAAAGCCCGGCGCGGGGAAAAAGCGCGGTAAGATCGCGGCGATCCTTGCTGTGGCGGTGGTGGTCATCGCGGCCGCTGTGGTCCTGCTGCCCAAACTGGGCGGCGGTGGCCTCCCCGGCTTCGGTGCGGAGGAGCTGCATGTGACCGCCCCCGGCGACGGGGAGACGGTGACCTTTACCGTGGAAGAGAACGACGAGGGCGTGTGCATTGTCTCCGCGGAGCTGGTGCAAGCCCAGTTCCCGGAGGTGGAGTACATCAACCTGGAGGGGACGCCCAACATGGGCGGAGACATTGACATCTACCTGATCGACAGCTTCCAGATGGCCCAGCTGGTCACCAGCCGGGGCCAGCAGGGCTCCCAGGGGGAGTGGGGCAGCTTCAATGCCAACGATGACCCGGACAGCCCTTTGTGCCTGCTGCTCTTTGACAGCAACACCCACCTGATGGGCCACGCCGTGGGCGTGCCGGAAAAGGCGGGCAGCGGGACGTGGCAATTGCAGGTGACGCTCTGCGACTACGATTTCACGGCCCTCTATGAAGAGCAGATGGCTCTGTTCGATGCCCAGCGGGACGAGACCTTTGCAAACTACATCGCTCCGGAGGACATTGAGGACTCCGGTGCCAAATACTTCCTCACCGGCTATAATACCGGCCGGGGCCCCACGCTGCTGCCGGGCGACTCCCAGGCCTATCACCTGTGGGCGGAGTACACCTCTTCGTATGTGGAAAAGCACAGCCGGGAGATGGACCGGCTGCGGGACCGGCTGCCCCGGGACGACCGGTGGCGCTGCTTTTTGCTGCTGGACGGCGACCATCAGCTGCTGGGCTACACCATGATGGACTCCACCGGCAGCGGCGGGCAGGTCAGCGGGGACGGCGATATCACCCCCACCGGCTCCGTGGATCTGATCCTGGAGGAAAAGAGCGACGGAAACTGCGAGATCACGGAGGAACTGCTGCGCCAGGTGGTGCCGGAGACGTCCTTTTTCAACTTTGAGGGCTATGCGCCGGACCTGGGCGGCGATGTAAAGGCGTATGTGGCTGAAAGTTTCCACATGGCCTGGCTGGTGGCCTCCCAGGGAACACAACAGGGGGGGTATACCTCTGCCACCTGGAATCTTACAGAGGACAATATCTTCACGCTGCTGCTCTACCGGGACCAGACTACTCTGTGCGGCTACTTTATTGGTGCCCCGGAGGACCTGGGCGGCGGGAAATGGCGCATGGAGATCACCCTGTGCGACTACGATTTCACCGACCTTTATGCACAGCAGGCTGTGGGCTATACGGCGGCACCCCAGATGCCGGAGATCTCCCAGTACGACCTGGACTCCTGCGGCGCGGCCTTTTACATCGAACCGGTTTCCCAGCTCTCCGGCAGCGACGACTTCACCAACCGGGTGCGGCTCCAGAGCCTGTGGAGCCGGGGAACTTCGCCCTATATCAGCCGGTTCTGCGCGCCCATCTCAGATTTGCCCAACAGTGCCCGGCACGCCACAGCGGAGCGGCCCCGGGTCTATCTGCTGCTGGACGATGCCATGCAGTGCATGGGCTATGTGACCGTCACAGACGGGGAGCGGGTAAAGGGTATGGACTTTCCCCGCCCCTCCGGCGTCCGCACCAGCGCGTTGCTGGACCTGACGGCAGAAGGAGAGTACTGTACCGTGACGCTGGAGCAGGTGCAGCAGGTGGTGCCCCAGGCCCGGTTCATGGAGTTTCGGGGAACCCCTGATCTGGGCGGCGTGGGGGAGTACCTGAAGGTCAGCGATAATGTGGCCTTTCTGATTGCCTCGGGAGGAGCCTCAGGCGTTGGACAGACTTCTGGGCGGTTTTCCGTTCAGGGCGGAAGGGCTCCGTTCCGGGTGCTGCTTTTGTACAGTGACGAGACTACCTTGTGCGGCTATTTCTTCGGACAGCCCCTCTATCTGGGCGGGGATCTCTGGCGCATGGAGATCACGCTTTGCGACTACGACTTCTCTGATCTTTATGAGCAGCAGAAAAAAGACTTTGCCCAGGCGTCGCTGCCGGAGTACATTGCCCCGGAGCAGGTGGAGCGCAGCGGCGCGGCCTGGTGCATCGATAACTTCTATTTAAACAACAATGACGACTTCTGCCAGGCGGTGCAGCAATACGGCCTTTGGAGCCGGGAACAGTCCGTGGGGAAGGAGCGGTTCTGCAAATCTGTGGAGGATCTGGATGTGCTGGCGCCGTCGGAGCGCTCCGATGGAAAGACCACCTATGCCTATGTGCTGCTGCTGGATGGGCAGTATGAACCGGTTGGCTACACCATCCTGACCAACTGAAAAAATGCCCGGGCCATCAGGCCCGGGCGTTTTCTATGCATATCAAATCGTACCGTCCTTGGGCGCGTCATGGTCGGATGCATGGTCCTTTCGACCCAGGGAGGGAAGCCGGACGCCCCGCTTTTTCAATCGGCGCACCATCACGATAACAGCCGCGGCCAGGATCACCAGCCACACCCAGCCGTATACCAGCGCCACCAGCAGGTCCTCTGCGGCGGTGAGGAAGCTGCGGCACCCGGAGGTGAATGCGGCGGCCAGCCGCCCGCCCAGCGTGGCGGTGGGCTCTTCCACGTTGGAGAGCTTGCCCACCTCCTGCAAGGAGATGTTGACGGTGGCGTAGTCCACCTGGGAGTCATAGTGCTGCAGTGTGCCGGAGAGGCTGTCGATCATCTGCTCCGTCTCGGAGATGGCAGACTCAATGGTGATGATATCCTCCATCTTCTCCGCCTGGGCCAGCAGGCTCTGGAGCCGCTCCAGTTTGATCTGCTGGGTCTCCAGCCGTCCGGCGGTGTCGTAATAGGCCTCGGTCACATCGTCCACATACTCCTGGGTGTAGAGCAGGTGGCACAGCTCACCTGCCTGGGTGAGAAAATCCCGGTACTTTTCTACCGGCACCCGCACGGTCAGATCCGCGTAGCGGTAGGAGCTGGAGTGATTGCTGACGGAGGAAGACGACACCCAGCCGCCGCTGCCGTCCACCAGCTCCGTCAGGGAGGAGACGGCCTCGTCAAAGCTGGTGGTCTCCAGCTGCAGCGTGGCGGTATAGATGCGCTTGGAGCCCTGCACCGCGCTGCTCGTTTCCCCGCTGCCCTCTGCGGCGGGCATCATGCTGCCGTTGCCGGTGCCGTAGTCCGCCGCCGCGTCCATGCTGTAGCTTTCCGCCGGAGCTTCTGCCACGGCTGTCTCCTCCGTCATGGAAGCGGCGGACTTGCTGCCGCAGCCACTGAGCAGTCCCACGGCCAGCACCAGAATAAGCCCCCAGACAAAACCCTTCTTTTTCATGGTGAATCCTCCTTTTTATGGTGTGGAAAGACCCTTTCAACAGTAGAGACGGGAATGGTGGAAAATGGTTCCGCCCGTTGGCGGCGCAGACAAACTTTTTTTGCTCCCGGTTTAAGGGAGGTGTTGATTTCAAGGAAAATTGAAATTCTCCGCCTTTTGACGGAAGTTAAGTTAGGCAATCAAAGAGAACCTATCCAATTTGGGATAAGGCTTCTTTTTTTAATCAATGCTGATGAATTACGGCCCTCTTAGCTGCGAGTACTGGCACTATTCTATTCCTCTCTGTGTTTCTAAAAAAGTAGAATTAGCCTGGTCTAATTTGGGTTTATTCATTAGAGACACAAAAAGAGGCTCTACCTTGTGCTGGCAGAGCCTCATAAGCTGAGCTTTATTCGTTAACTTTCGCTGGCATTGAATTGTTCGCTGTCTAAGACTGTGACAAATATAAAGTTATCGGAACCTTCCGCTTGAAACACCAGACAGCCATCCTCCACCAGAAAGTAGTTGGTTCGGGGATGTGGTGCATTTTCCTCTGTTATGCACAAAAGATCATCTTCCAATGTCCACGTTCCATTCCCAAGAGAACTGCTGAGTCCACCTTCATAGTATTGAAATGTGCCATCTTTATTTAACGTGATAGTAAACTCGCCGCCAAACCCCTCTTTTTCATAAACATAGACTCCATCAATATCTTCTTGAACAGAGGTTCCGCACCCTGTTATTAGAAAAACAGAGACAAGCATTGGAATTACTGATTTTATATGCCTACTAAGCATCAGTATCACACTTTCACATTTTTGAATGGCTTGGTTTCCCTAATATCGTTTCTTGTCAAGATAAGCATACTTGATATATCTATTGTAAGTCAAGAGATGAGCTGCTATTTAGTGAAACTGACGAACTTCTTTCCATCAACACTTAGATTGTACGGGGATCTTTTTTGGAAGCGGTTGCCTTTTTCCATGGTTCGCAGTACAATGGGAACGCAAATGTTACCTCATAGGGGAATACATCATTTGGAGGAGATCGTCATGACATACAAAGAAGTACTCGATCAGGCCCGCACCTGCATGGGCCCCTACTGCAAATCCTGCCCCACCTGCAACGGTCTGGCCTGCAAGAATACCGTGCCCGGCCCCGGCGCCAAGGGCATCGGCACCGGCTTTATCCGTAACTACCAGAAGTGGCAGGAGCTGTGTGTGAACATGGACACCATCTGCGAAAATAAGCCGGTGGACACCTCCTTCACTCTGTTCGGTCAGAAAGTGGACATCCCTGTGTTTGCGGCCCCCGTGGGCGCCGTCACCAAGCACTACGGCGACAAGTACGATGACCTGCAGTACAACGACATCCTGGTTCCCGCCTGCGCCGAGGCCGGCATCGCTGCCTTCACCGGCGACGGCACCGATCCCGCCGTCATGGAGGGCACGGCCAAGGCCCTCATCAAGACCCACGGCTGCGGCGTGCCTACCATCAAGCCCTGGAACATGGAGACCGTGAAGGAGAAGCTGGATCTGGTCAAGACCGCCGATCCCTTTGCCATCGCCATGGACATCGATGCCGCGGGTCTGCCCTTCCTGCAGAACATGACCCCGCCCGCCGGCAGCAAGACCGTGGAAGAGCTCAAGCAGATCGTCGCCTGGGCGGAGAAGCCCTTCATCCTCAAGGGCATCATGACCGTTGCCGGCGCCAAGAAGGCCCTGGAAGCCGGCGCCAGCGCCATCGTGGTGTCCAACCACGGCGGTCGTGTGCTGGATCAGTGCCCCGCCACCGCCGAGGTGCTGCCCGCCATCGTGGACGCCGTGGGCGACAAGATGACCATTCTGGTGGACGGCGGCATCCGCACCGGCATGGACGTGTTCAAGGCCCTGGCTCTGGGCGCCGACGCGGTGCTCATTGCCCGTCCCTTCGTGAACATGGTCTACGGCGGCGGCGCCGAGGGCGTGAAGATCTATGTGGAAAAGCTCAAGGCTGAGCTGGCGGACACCATGGCCATGTGCGGTGCCCACTGCCTGGCGGACATCAACCGCTCCATGATCTACGGCTACTGAGCATATCTCCAATCAACAAAAAAAGTCCGCCCTGTGCCTTTCGGCACGGGGCGGCTTTTTGCGCAAAAAAGGCGGGGCCGCTCAGGCGGCCCCGCGAAATGGGATCTTACAAAATGGGGGACTGGAGGTTCTCGTCCCGGATGCCGTGCTTTTCCACATACCCGGTGAGCATCAGCGTCAGCGCGCCGTCGCCGGTGACGTTGCAGGCGGTACCGAAGCTGTCTTGCAGGGCGAAGATGGCCAGCATCAATGCGGTGCCGGCGTCGTCAAAGAGCAAAATGCCGGTGATGAGGCCCAGGGAGGCCATGACCGTGCCGCCGGGGACGCCGGGGGCGCCGATGGCGAAGATACCCAGCAGCAGGCAGAAGAGGATCATGGTGCCAATGCTGGGCAGGGCGCCGTAGAGCAGCAGGGAGATGGTCATGACGAAGAAGACCTCCGTCAGCACGGAGCCGCACAGGTGGATGTTGGCGAACAGGGGGATGCCGAAGCTGACCATGTCCTCCCGCAGCACCTTGCTCTTACCGGCGCAGCGCAGGGCGACGGCCAGCGTCGCCGCGCTGGACATGGTGCCCACGGCGGTCAGGTAGGCCGGGCCGTAGTGGCGGAGGACTTCCCAGGGGTTCTTGCCGGAATAGGCGCCGGCCAGCAGATACAGCACCGCCAGCCAGATGTAGTGACCGGCCATGACGATGAGGATGATCTGCAAAAAGGCGGGCAGCTGACGGGTGATCATACCCTCATAGCTGAGGTTGCAGAAGGTGGTGGCAATATAAAAGGGAAGAACAGGGATGATGACCTTGCTGACGATGTCCAGCACGATGGCCTGGAACTCGCCCAAAAGGTCGATGGTGCGCTGGGACTTGGTCCAGGTGGCCGCCAGGCCCAGCAGCACGGACAGCGCCAGAGCACTCATGACGCTCATGATCTGGGGAATGTCCAGCTGGAACACGACGTCGGGCAGCTCCTTCAGGCCCGCCACGCTGGTGTCGATGGACAGGTGGGGGATCAGGGCATAGCCCGCGCCCATGCTCATGAAGGCCGCGCAGATGGAGGAGACATAGGCGATGATCACGGCCACGCCCAAAAGACGGGAGGCGTTGGCGCCCAGCTTGGTGATGGAGGGCGCGATGAAGCCGATGATGATCAGCGGCACACAGAAGTTGATGAGCTGGCCCATGATGTACTGCAGCGTGACGACCACTTTCATGACGCTCTCCGAAAAGACGGCACCACACGCCACGCCCACGAAAATTCCCAGGATCAATCGAAACGGTAGACTGCCAAAGAGCTTTTTCATACAAACCTTACCCCTCTCAAATACACATGGTTGCGCGCCCGGCGGCGCGCGGAGTCAGTCCCCTTTTCCCTCCTTCCGTTTTCCCGGCGGCACAGGCCATACCGGGGCTTTCTCCTATCATACTCCCGGCGGGAGATGGAGTCAACGCTCTTTCCGGCAGGGAAATCCTGCCGGCGGCATGGGGAGCGGCCAGCAGGTGGTTTTTAACGGCGGCTGAACAAATGCGCGGCAGGCCCGTCGGGCTTGAAAAAGCACAGCAGGGATGATATCATGTCGAACTGTGGAAAAATGTCTCCGGGCATGCTGCATGGCCAGACGGAAAGGGGGAGATGCCTGGTGAAGAAAGTGGAGGAACTGGACGCGGCGCGGGTATGGTCCATGCTGGCGGTCATCGCCATTCATGTGACCGCTCCCTACATCGGGGCAGACAGTGATTTTTTGCTGGGTGGGATGAACCTGGCGTATATCATGAACCAGGCCGCCCGGTTCGCCGTGCCGCTGTTCGTGCTGCTCTCCGGCGCGTCGCTGGGGCTGGGGAAAGCTCTGCCCGCCGGGCAATTTTACCGGCGGCGGTTGGTGAAGCTGGGCATCCCCTATGTGTGCTGGACGGTGGTCTATACCCTGTGGGAGCACCAGAGCCTGGCGCCCGGTGCCCTGGCCCGCCGTTTTTTGCTGGGGCAGGCGGCGCCCCACCTGTATTTTGTGATCATTATCTTCCAGCTCTATCTTCTCTATCCGCTGCTGCGGCGGTGGATGGAGCGGTCGGCGCCGTGGTGCCTGCTGGGGGCGTTTCTTATCACCTACGGGGTGGAAAAGCTGATCGTGCTGCAGCGGGCGGGCTTTTCCGTGATCCCCGGTTTCCTGCGGTCCTATCTGTGGCAGCTGTTCCCCACATGGATTTTCTACTTCGTGCTGGGCATGGCGGCCACCCGGGAAAACCTTGGGCGCCTGCAGCGGTTTGCGGCGCGGCACAGAGCGGTCATTGCCGCGGCGGCGGTGGTGTTCACGGGGCTGTATGTGCTGGAGAGCAAGGCCACCGGGGACATTGAGGCCATCAAGAGCCCGCTGAACGTCCATGTGCCGTTGGTGCTTTTGGCGGTATTTGCCCTGTGGCCGCCGCTGGCAGCCCGGCTGAAGTGGCTGCGGCCCGTAACGGCATTTCTGGCCCGCCACTCCATGACGGTGTACTTCGGCCATGTGCTGATCCTCACCATGCTGCGGGACCGTCCGGAGTTTGTGGGCATGCGGGGCATGCTGCTGCTTTTGGCGGAGGTGACGGCGCTGGCCATACCGCTGGCCTGGTGCGTGGACACAGTGGTGGGCGCGGTGCGCGCCGCGCTGCACCGGCGGGAAAAGGCTGCTGTATCATAAAAAAGAGTCCCGCGGCAGATGCCGCGGGACTCTTTTTATTCTCTGGTAAACACGTGGATGCGAAACTCCGTGCGGACGGTGAGCGTTTCCAGCTGCGAAAGGCGCGCCGTCCCTGCCTGGGGCGTTTTCCAGAAGTAAGGCGTCATCTGGAACAGAGCGTGGATGTCCTCCTGAGCGGGGAGGGTGATGACAGCGGAAACCGGCACGATCTCCCGGTAGGCAAAGCCGGGATAGGGCGTCTCCTTTTCCTCATTGGGATAGGGGGTGTCATAGAGCACCTGCTTCATCTCCCAAAGGTGCATGGGGCCGGGCACCACGTAGAAAAAGGCGCCGCCGGGACGAAGCACCCGGGAAAACTCCTCCAGCGCCAGAGGGGAAAAGCAGTTGATCAGCAGATCCACGGACCTGTCCGCCACCGGCAGGTGGTAGGAGGAGGCCACGGCGAACTCGATGTCCTTCTCTGCTTTTGCGGCATAGCGCAGGATGAATTTGGAGATATCGATGCCCGCGGCCCGGGGCTGCTTGCCCGCGGCCCGGAGGGCCCGGTATATGCCGCCGGTGTAGTACCCCTCGCCGCAGCCTGCGTCCAGCACGGCGGGGGAGGGGCCGGTATAGCGCACAGCCAGCTCGCACAGAGCGTCGCGCAAAGGCGCATAGTAGCCCCGCTGCAAAAAGGCCCGGCGGGCTGCCGCCATGCCCTTGTCATCGCCGGGGGCGGCGGAGTGCTTGCGGTTGGGCGGCAGCAGGTGGGTATAGCCTTCCCGGGCGGTGTCGAAGCTGTGGCCCTTGCCGCAGCGCAGGGCGCCGCCGGCTCGCTCCAGCGGCGCGCCGCACACGGGGCAGCAGAAAAAGCTCATAGGTCAAGCCCCCTGGTCACGTCGTTGATCCACTTGCGGCTGCGCAGGCGGATGATGCCCCAGGGGCACTTGAAGAAGTTCTCTGCGTACAGGCCCAGGCACACGAAGATCATGGGCGCGTCCAGCACCAGAGCGGCCAGAGCGGCCAGGGGCACCGCCGCGCACCACAAGGGCACCAGGTCGATGATGGAGGCCATGGTGGCATCGCCGCCGGCCCGGAGCACACCGGTGATGTTGGAGATATCAAAGGATTTGAGGGGCATGGTCAGAAGGTAGACAATGCACATGGTGGCCGCCGCCTCTGTGGCTGTGGGGGACAGGGAGAACAGGGGGTAGAGATAGGGAATGAACAGCGTGGGCAGCGTCACGGCCAGCACGCCGCCGATGAGGATGCCAAGGCCCAGGGCCACCAGCAGCAGACACCAGCTCAGATCGTATACCTCGTCCTTGGAGGCACCCTCGCCGATGCGCTTTCCGATGATGACGGCGGTGGCGCCGGCCAGACCGAAGCAGGAGACCGTGGAGAACTTGTCGATATTGCCCATGATGGCGTAGGCGGCCAGCGTGTCGGCGCTGATGGCCATGTGGCCCATGATGACGGTCATCATGGTGGTGCCAAGGCCCCAGAACGTCTCATTGATGAGCACGGGCGTTGCGTACTTGACATAGATGCGCACGGTGGCGCGGCCCGGGCAGAACAGGGCACGGGGCATGAGGGGCACCCGGCGGCTGCGGAGGGCATAGACCACCACGATCAGAAATTCCACGATGCGGGAGGTCAGCGTGGCGATGGCGGCGCCGGTGACGCCCAGGGCGGGGGCACCGAAGTTGCCGAAAATGAAGCAGTAGTTCAAGAAGGTGTTCAGCAGCATGGACGTGGCGAACACCAGCATGCCGAACAGGGGATTTTCCGCGCTGCGCTGCATGCTCACATACACGCTGCTGACGGCGTTGAAAATGTAGGAGATGCCCACGATGCGAAGATACGGCGTGCCCTCGGTAATGAGCACGGCGTTGTCCGTCACCATGGACAGCACCGCCTCCGGAAACAAGAACAGCACGGCGGCGGCACAGGCGGCGATGGTGAAGCCTGCGTACATGGCGATGCCCATGCAGCGGTTGATGGCGGGCATGTCCGCCTTGCCCCAGAACTGGCTGACCAGGATGGTCAGGCCGCTCATGAGGCCGAAGATGATGACCTGCACCAAAAAGATGGGGGCGTTGGCGGCGGTGACGGCGGAGAGCTGGGTGTCGCCCAGCAGACCTACCATGAAGGTGTCCACAAAGCCCAGAGAGGTGGTGATGAGGTTTTGCAGGATCAGCGGCAGAGCCAGCAGAAAGAGCCTCTTATAGAAAAGAGGCGGGCGGCGGAGATAACGTAACATGGGTTCCGGTTCCTTTTCTCTATATCAAAATATCAAAAACAGATGCGCCCTGCTTACAGCATGGGCATGCGGGTATCGTGATGACGCCGGAGGGCGTCGGCACAGGCATCGATGTCGTCGGTGGTGGTCTCCGGCCCGAAGCTCAATCGGATGACGCTGCCGGCAGTCTTTTTGGGCAGCTTCAGCGCAGCCACTACGTGGCTGGGCTTGCCCTTGTGGCAGGCGGAGCCGGCGGAGATGCAGATGCCCTGGCTGCCCAGGTCATTGATCATGTTCTGGCTGGGCCAGCCCACCATGGAAAGGGAGAGAATGTGGGGGGCGTCTCCCTGCCCGATCAAAAGCACATCCGGCAGCTGGGCCAGCTTCTCCCGGGCATAGTCCCGGATCTCCTCCAAATGGTGGGGATGCTCCTTGAGAAACGATAGCCGCAGCTCCACCGCCTTGGCAAATCCGGCGATCTGGGCCGTGGCCTCCGTACCGGAGCGCGCTCCGCCCTCCTGGCCGCCGCCGGGCAGCAGCGGACGGGGATTGCGAACCCTGGGCCCCATGTACAGCGCGCCGATGCCCTTGGGGCCGCCGATCTTATGGGCGGAGATGGTAACAAAGTCCGCTCCCAGGGACTTGGGGGTGAAGGGGACCTTCAAAAAGCCCTGGACCGCGTCGGTATGCAGCAGCGTCTTTGGATTTTTGGCAGAAAGGCCACGGGCGATCTCGGCAATAGGATACACGCAGCCAAGCTCGTTGTTCACCAGCATGCAGGAGACCAGCGCCGTGTCCGGCCGGACGGCGTCCAGCACGGCCTGGGCGCTGATGCGGCCCGTGCCGGGCTCGGGGGCAACATAGGTCACCTCCCAGCCCTCCTGGGCCATCCACCGGCAGCTCTCCAGCACGGCGCTGTGCTCCACGGCGGTAGTGACGATGTGCTTGCCCACCCGGCGGTTTTGCCAGCAGGCGGCATGGATGGCCCAGGCGTCGCCCTCGGTGCCGCAGGAGGTGAAGTACAGCTCTCCCGGCTGGCAGCCCAGTGCCCCGGCCACGACGGAGCGCCAGGACTCCACCCGCCGTTTCATCTCCAGCCCCATGGGATACTGGGCGCTTGGATTGCCGAACTGCGCGCGCAGTACCGTGTACATCTCGTCCGCCACGGCCGCCGGGACAGGTGTGGTGGCGGCGTGATCCAGATAAACCATGCAAAGCGCTCCTTTCATTGGGTCTTGCCCAACGGAGAAAATCAAAGTATAATCAATAAGAAACAGTTTTATCATTATATAGAGAATTCCAGGAAAGTGCAAGGAGATTCCATGAAAGTTGCCTTTTACACCCTTGGGTGCAAGATGAACCAATATGAGACCCAGGCCATGGAGCAGCTGCTGCGCCAGCGGGGCCACCAGGTGGTGGATTTTTCCGGCGAGGCGGACGCCTATGTGGTCAATACCTGCTCCGTCACCGCCGTCAGCGACCAGAAGTCCCGCAAGGTGCTCCACCGGGTGCGCCGGGAGCACCCCGGTGCATTGCTGGCTGTGTGCGGCTGCTATCCCCAGACCCACCAGGAGGACATGGCCGCGCTGGACGTGGACCTGATCTCCGGTACCGGCGACCGGGCGGGCTTTTTGGACCTTTTGGAGGAGGCGGCCCGGGAACGGCGCCTCATCGAATCCATCGACCGCTCCTTTGACCGGCGCACCTTTGAGGTGCTGCCCGCCGGCGGCGGGGAAAACCGCACCCGCGCCATGCTGAAGGTGGAGGATGGGTGCGTGAACTTCTGCTCGTACTGCATCATTCCCTACGCAAGAGGCCCCGTGCGCTCGGCGCCGCTGGACGTGGTGGTGGAGCAGGCCCGTGCGCTGGCAGCCCAGGGCTACCGGGAGATCGTTATCACCGGCATCGAGATCTCCTCCTGGGGCCAGGACCTCAAGTGCGGCAAGAGCCTCATCGACCTTCTGGAGGCTGTGGCGGCGGCAGTGGGCGATGTGCGGCTGCGGCTGGGCAGCCTGGAGCCCCGCACCGTGACGGAGGAGTTCTGCCGCCGGGCATCCGCCATTCCCACCCTCTGCCCCCAGTTCCACCTGTCCATGCAGAGCGGGTGTGACGCCACCCTCAAGCGCATGAACCGCAAGTACGACACGGCCCGGTATTTGGAGTCCGTGGAGCTTTTGAACCGCCATTTCCACCGCCCCGCCGTCACCACGGACATGATCGTGGGCTTCCCCGGCGAGACGGAGGAGGAGTTTTCCACCACGCTGGACTTTATCCGCAAGTGCGGCTTTGCCCAAATGCACCTGTTCCCCTACTCCATCCGCCCCGGCACCCCGGCGGCCAAGATGGAGCAGGTAAGCGCCCAGGTAAAGGAGGAGCGGGCCCGCCGGGCGGCGGAGGTGGCTGCCCAGATGCACCGGGACTATCTGGAAGGCTGCGTGGGCGAAGTGTATCCGGTGCTCTTTGAGCAGCCCAAGGACGGGTATTATGCCGGCCATGCCCCCAACTACATGGAGGTATTCGCAGAGGGCGAGGATCTGCACAATGAAGTGCGCTCCGTCCGCATCACCGGCACCGACGGGCGGGTGCTGTTTGGAACCATCGAGGAGTGAGGCCGTTGAAAAGCCATTTTTTTGCCTATATATTCCGCATGCGCTTCATCCAGCGCTGGGCGCTCATGCGCAACACCGCACCGGAAAACGTTCAGGAGCACAGCCACCAGGTGGCGGTGCTGGCCCACGCCCTGGCGGTGATCCGCAATGCGTGCTTCGGCGGCAATGTGGACGCGGGAGCGGTGGCGGTGGCAGCGCTCTATCACGATGCCGGCGAGATATTCACCGGCGACATGCCCACCCCCATCAAGTACATGAATCCCGCCATCCGCACGGCTTACAAGGATGTGGAAGCCGATGCGGCCCGGCGGCTTTTGGACATGGTGCCGCCGGCGCTGCGGGGGGCCTATGCCCCGGTGCTGGAAGAGCGCGACAGTGAGACGGCGGCGCTGGTGAAGGCGGCGGACAAGCTCTCGGCATATATCAAGTGCCTGGAGGAGCTCAAGGCGGGCAACGGGGAGTTCCGCCAGGCGGCGGAGCAGACCCGCGCGGCTCTGGAGAGCTATGGCCTGCCGGAAGTACAGTATTTTATGGACACGTTCCTGGACAGTTTCTCCCTGACACTGGACCAGCTGAAGTGACCGGGGAAGGAGACGGATATGGAATCCCATTTTGAAAAGCTATTGGAGACCCGCGCGGCCCTGGAGTGCGCCCTGGTATATCTGGCGGCTCAGAAGGCCGTGGCGGCGGACGGAGACAAGCTGCGCCAGCCCCTCAGCTACGCCATTGCCCGGGATGTGGACTACCAGCTGGAGCGGGACTTTGACTTTCATCTGGCCGTGGCGGACATCGCCGACAACGAGTACCTGCGCCGGAGCCTCCAGAGCCTGATGGTGCAGATCACCGAGTACTTAAGCCGGAACCGGGCCCTTTTGCCGGAGGTGGACGACCAGTCCGCCAGCCAGCACTGGAACATCATGGTGGCGATCCTTGCCAACGAGCCGGAGCGGGCGGAGCAGGCCATGCGCTCCCACATGCAGTATGTGACCCGGCTCTATACCCGGGAGCTGAACCGGGGACACCTGTGAGAAAAAGCACCGTGCATCGGAAGATGCACGGTGCTTTTTAATGTCAGGCTCAGGCTGCCTTTTTGGGGGAGAGGACGTGGAGCGCCAGTCCCACCGCAAGACCCAGGCAGGCGGGAATGACCCAGCCCATACCCTGGGAGAAGAAGGGCAGCACCCCGGCGGCAGGCTCCAGAATGACCTGGGTGTGGAGCAGTTCCTGGGCACCGGCGGGCAGGGAGCGGAGGAAATCCAGGGCGGCGGCCAGCGCGGTGGGCACCGTCACGGCCACGAACACCCGGCGGTCATAGCCGAACCACCGGCCAAAGAGGCCCAGCAGCGTCAGCGTGATGGTCAGCGGATAGAGGAACATCAGTACCGGCAGGGAGAAGAGGATGATCTGGCTGAGGCCGAAATTGGCCACCACGAAGGAGAACAGGCAGAACACCACCGCATAGGTCTTGTAGCTGAAGGACCGGGGGAACAGCTCTTCAAAGGTGGCGGCGCAGGAGGTGATGAGGCCGATGGCGGTCTTGAGGCAGGCAAACGTCACCGTCACGCCCAGCAGCACGCCGCCGAAGGTGCCAAAGTAGTGGGTGGCGATCCGGTAGAGGGCCTCGCCGCCGTCGACGCAGATGCCGTACACCGCCCGGGACTGGGCGCCCACCACGGCGAGCATCACGTAGATGCCGGCCATGAGCAAGGAGCTGAAAAAGCCCGCCTTGACCGTGCAGATGGAGGTGGCGCCGGGGGACTGGACGCCAAGGCGGCGGATGGCGGTGATGAGCACGATGCCGAACGCCAGGGCCGCCGGGGCGTCCATGGTGTTGTAGCCATCCAGAAAGCCCTGGAAGAAGCTGCCCGCCGCATAGGCGCCGGTGGGCTCCGAGGCGCTCACGGCGCTCATGGGCTGGACCAGCGCGGTGACGGTGAGAATGGCGAGGAACAGCAAGAACAGGGGATTGAGGATCTTGCCCACCCAGGTGAGGATGCCGGATGGACGCAGGGAGAAGTACAGCACGATCAAGAAGAACAGCGCCGAGAAGATGCACAGTGCCAGCTGGGTGTGCTCCTGGGGAAGCAGAGGCTGGATGCCCACGGAGAAAGAGACCGTGGCCGTGCGGGGAATGGCGAACAGGGGCCCGATGGTCAGGTACAAAAGGCAGGTGAAAAAGTAGCTGTACTTACGGCCCACCAGAGAGCTCAGCTCAAAAAGACCGTCGCTGCGGGAGGCGCCCAGGGCGGCGATGCCCAAAAGGGGCAGACCTACGCCGGTGAGACAGAAGCCGGCGGCGGCAGCCCATACGGCGGAGCCGGACTGCTGCCCCATGTGGACGGGGAAAATCAGGTTGCCGGCCCCGAAAAACAGGCCGAAGAGCATGGAGGAAAGGAAAAGGTATTCCTTTGCGGTGAGTTTTCTGTCCATGTGGGTCTCCTCTCAAATTTTTCTTTAGTTCAGGCTGTCGCCCTTCTGGGTGAAAAGCCGCTTCACCTGCTCCGCCGTGGCGGGACAGGTGGAAAGTTTGGGATCACGGGAGAGCAGGTCCTCCGCGGCGGCCTGGGCCTGGCGCAGAAGCTGGGTGTCGCAGCCGATGTCGGCCACACGCAGTCCCGGCAGGCCGTGCTGACGCTGGCCGAAGAAGTCGCCGGGGCCCCGCAGCCGCAGGTCCTCCTCTGCGATGCGGAAGCCGTCGTTGGTTTTCGTCATGACCTTGAGCCGCTGGCGGGTCTCCTCGTTTTTGTTGTCCGAGATCAGAATACAGTAGGACTGATGGCTGCCCCGGCCTACCCGGCCCCGCAGCTGATGAAGCTGGCTGAGGCCGAACCGCTCCGCGTTTTCCACCACCATGACCGCGGCGTTGGGCACGTCCACGCCTACCTCAATGACGGTGGTGGACACCAGAATGTCCGCCTCACCGGCGGAAAAAGCCGCCATGACCTTCTCTTTTTCCCTGGGCTTCATCTTTCCGTGGACCACGGCGATGCGAAGATCCGGGAATACCTCCTGGCGGAGCTTCTGGGCATAGGCGGTGACGGCCTTGCGCTCGTCGCCGGGCTCGTCCGCCTCCTCCACCATGGGGCAGACGATGTAGGCCTGCCGTCCCTCGGCCACCTGCTTGCGCAAAAAGGCGTAGATCCGGGCATGGTAGCTGCCGGGGACGGAGAAGGTCTCCACGGCCTTGCGTCCGGGGGGCAGCTGGTCGATAATGGATACGTCCAGGTCTCCGTACAGGATCAGGGCCAGGGTCCTGGGAATGGGGGTGGCGGACATGACCAGTGTGTGGGGATGGGTGCCCTTGGCGGCCAGGGAGGCCCGCTGGGCCACGCCGAAGCGGTGCTGCTCATCCGTGACCACCAGTCCCAGGTCGGAAAACTCCACGCCCTGAGACAAAAGGGCGTGGGTGCCGATCACAAAGCCGATCTCTCCGGCGGCCAGCTGGGCGCCTACGGAGCGCTTGACTTTGGCAGATGTGGAGCCGGTCAGCAGTGCGCAGCGGACGCCCAGTCCCTCCAGCAGGGGGGCCAGGCCCTCGTAGTGCTGCTGGGCCAGGATCTCCGTGGGGGCCATCAGCGCTGCCTGGCGGCCGCCCTTGGCAACGAAATAGGCGCAGGCGGCGGCCACCATGGTCTTGCCGGAGCCCACGTCGCCCTGACAGAGCCGGTTCATGGGCCGGCCGGAGCGCATGTCGGCGAGGGCCTCATCCACGCAGCGGCGCTGGGCGTCGGTGAGGGTGAAGGGCAGGGCGGCGTAAAAAGGCGCCATATCCACCGCCGGACAGGGCGGGATCTCCACAACCTCCCGCCGGCTGCGCAGCTGTGCAAGGCCCAGGGAGAAGAGGAACAGCTCCTCAAAGGCCAGCCGCCTGCGGGCCAGCTCCAGGGCCTCCGGCGAGGCGGGAAAGTGGATGTTTTCGTAAGCAAAGCCGATGCGGCAGAGCTGATGGGACTGCCGCACGTCGTCCGGCAGGGCGTCGGGCAAAATGGCGGCGCAGGCGTCCAGTCCCTGACGGATGGACCGGGAGAGCATCAGCTGGCTGACGCCGGCGGTCAGCGGATAAATGGGCACGATGCGCCCGGTCTGCTCCCGGCGGCCGATGGGCTCCACCACCGGGGAGGCCATCTGTTTGCGCAGAAGATTCCCCTCGGCCCGGCCGTAAAAAAGATACGTCTCGCCCTGATGGAGGTTGTCCTTGAGCCAGGTCTGGTTGAAGAAGGTCACATCCAGTACGCCGCTTTCGTCCACGGCCCGGACCTTGATGAGGTCCATCCCCTTGCGGATGTGGGACAGCGTGGGCGGCGCGGCCACCATGGCCTCCACGCAGGCGCTCTCCCCTGCCTCCAGGTCGGCGATGCGGCGGACGGCGCTGCGGTCCTCATAGCGCCGGGGAAACCAGGAGATGAGCTCGCCCAGGGTGGTGATGCCCAGCTTTTCAAGGCTTTTGGCCCGGGCCGGGCCCACGCCGTGGATATATTGTACGCTGGTGTCCAGATCCGCCATGGGGGGCCTCCTCTCCTGCAGGAATAGATAACTATTATATAATAAATTTTGTAGAAAGACAACGTGTCTTTTTACGGAGGACAGGCCGGGAGAGAAGAAAAAGATTGTAACGAACGGGGGACCTGCCCGTCTATTGCATGAGGAGGTGAGCGGGTGGAGGAATTTGAGGCGGTGTACCGCCAATACTTTGCGGATGTGTACCGCTATGCATTGGCCCTGAGCCGGGATGCCCATACGGCCGAGGAGGTGACCCAGGAGACGTTTTTCAAGGCGCTGACTGCCATTGACAGTTTCCGGGGACAGTGCCCTCTGCGGCTGTGGCTGTGCCGCATCGCCCGCAACCAGTACCTGACGCTGTGCCGGGAGCGGGCCAGATACACGGAGCGTGCCGCGGAGCGGGGAGACGGCGGCATCGAAGAGGGCTTTGCCCGGCAGGAGACAGCCCGGCAGCTGCACCGGCTGCTCCACGACCTGCCGGAGCCGTACAAAGAGGTATTCTCCCTGCGGACGTTTGGGGAACTGCCCTTTTCCCAGATCGGGGAATTGTTCGGCAAGACGGAGAGCTGGGCGCGGGTGACCTATTTCCGTGCCCGCGGGAAATTGAAGGAGGGATTGGATGGACTGTGAGATCGTGCGGGACCTGCTGCCCCTTTATCACGACGGAGCCTGCTCCCAGGCCAGCCGGGCGGCGGTGGAGGAGCATCTGAAAACGTGCCCGGCCTGCCGGGCGGAACTGGACGCCATGGACGCGCCTTTGCCGGAGGCGGAGCCGCTCGTCTCCGACGAGGCATCGCCGGTGCGGGCCATTTCCCGGGCCTGGAAAAAGGACCGGCGCCGGGCCTGGTGGAAAGGGGCCCTCATCGCGGCGGCGGTGTGCGCGGTGCTGGCGGCAGCCGGGTGGTTTCTGACCGACTGGACGGTGGTCCCCATGACCGGGGAGGAGTATACGGTACAGGCATACCGGCTGCAAAGCGGGGCTGTCGGTGTGGAGTGGACGTATGAAGAGGGAGAAAAACTCTGGACTTGCCTGACCTGGAAGGTGCAGGAGGATGGCCTCCACTATTATTTGAAGCGCACTATCCTTCGGACGGAGCTGCTGAATCTCGATAACAAGAGCTATCGCACGGGAGGTGCTGCCCTGTTCAGTGACTTTTCCAACACAAGCCAGGGACAGGAGGCAGTGTATTTTGGACTTGGTGAGGATGCCGTCCTGCTTTGGCGGGAGGGAGAGACCGTGGCGCTGGACCAGGCTACTGAGGCGCATGAGGCTGCGTGGGCACCGGCGCAGCAGCCGCCCCGGGAGGCCTCTCGGACGCCGTAAGATCGAATCTAAAAGGAGCCCGCCGGCAAAGCCGGCGGGCTCCTTTTGAGTTATATAT
>PPYE01158003.1_pt1 | contig 22668 bp, 23 predicted proteins | sample 1559881 | NCBI WGS metagenome assembly PPYE01 (sample SAMN08240022, study PRJNA423297) | Human gut metagenome, whole genome shotgun sequencing project.
ATATGTGAGGCCGTGAGAAACCTGCGTACCGCGGTTTTCCGAGGTATTGAAACTGTCTATCGTTTCTTTTCCAAGAGACTCCGCAATATCTTTTGCGGTACTCCCACGTCCTCCCAAAAATAAGGTTGCGTCACAGTTATCAGCAATAATATCCGCCGCGTCCTTATAAATGGCTTTTAATTGCGCTTTGCTCTGCAAAATAATAGAAGCCGATATTTCACGGCTTCTGATGGTGGCAACCAATTTATCGAAATTGGGAATTTGTCCAATGTTAGCGAACTCGTCTAAAATGCACCGCACATGCACGGGTAGCCTGCCGCCGTATTCATCATCCGCTTTATCACAAAGCAGATTGAACAACTGGCTTTGCAGCATGGCGATCACGAAGTTAAATGTGGTGTCCGTATCGCTCATAATGAGGAACAGGGCTGTCTTTCTGTCGCCTAAGGTATCAAGCTCCAACTCGTCATACTCCAGCAGGTCGCGCAGCTCCTTAATATCGAATGGGGCTAATCGGGCACCGCAGCTAATCAAGATGGACTTTGCCGTTTTACCCGCCGCCAGCTTGTACTTCTTGTACTGCTTCACGGCAAAATGTTCCGGTTCCTTTTCCTCCAAGCGAGAGAACATGAGGTCAACAGGGCTTTCGTATTCCTCATCATCCTCACGGGCTTCACTGGCGTTTATCATTTCAAGCAGTGTGATGAAGTTCTTTTCCTCCTCCGGTGCCTCATACCAGATATACCCAATCAAGGCACAGTACAAAAGCCGTTCTGCCTTAACCCAAAAATCCTCACCGCTTTTTTCACCGTCGACTTTGGTGTTGGCGATAATGGTATTGGTGAGTTTCAAAATGTCTTTTTCTGTATGGATATAGGAAAAGGGGTTGTAGTGCATACTCTTTCGGAAGTTGATGATATTGAGAACTTTGATACGGTAGCCACCACGCACAAGCATTTTGCCGCACTCTACAAGCACCGTGCCTTTCGGATCAGTGACAACATAGGACGAGTGCATTTGCATGAGGTTTGGCTTTGCGAAAAAGCGTGTCTTACCCGAACCGCTGCCACCGATTACAAGAATGTTTTTGTTCCTTGCATACTTCGGCTGCTTTGGGCGGCTACTCATGGTGAGCCGTTCCGTTTGGGTGAGCAATGCGTTATTCTCAAATACAGGGTCTATGTAGGGCTTAATATCTTCAGCCGTGCCCCAACGAGCAGAGCCATACTCCATGCCTTTACGGTACTTCTTAGCGTTTTTGCCCTTGACATACACCACCAATCGGATTACCACTGCACCGGCTATACCCACAAGAATATCCGTGAGGTGCAAGCTGGGTGCGAGATTTTGAAAGGCAGAGGGAAAACCACTGCCAAGGTTCAGTATCTTTGCGGATAGGTCAGTGCCTGGCGCAAGCCTTATCGCCTGCGACACTTTATCGAACAGCCACACAAAGAGCAGATAAGGTAGGTTCGGCAAAATGAGTTTCTTGTAATTTATCTCCCTCATAGCTCCGCACCTCGATCCTTGTGTTTCTCCCGATTGAGGACTTTGCCTTTCGACTTCGCAAGGTCTTTCATCTGCGAGATCAGCTTACGGATGGATGGCTTTTTCTCAACATCAAGGTTCTTAGCAGAGAACTCCTTAAACGCTGCCGTCATAACATCAGCGTCACGGCCCTTGAAAAATACAAGGTATCGTGGGGGAACGGTGCTGCTGTCCTTTTTTAGTGAAAAGTCGATCCCGTACTTTTTGGCCGTACTTTCAAAGGCCTTGATATTGTCGTTGGTGATTTCAATATTGGAAACACCTGTATTTTGCTTCATAAGGCTTTTGAGGGATTGCTTGCCTTTGGTGGGCTGCCTGAGTTTATTCTTACCAGCAGACAACATCATTTTGAGTGCCTTTTGGAGAGCAACTGCCGTCAGCTTAGTTGTTTTGATAGAGAGAGCCATTGTTTTTTGTGTGATTTCTTCCTGCAAATTATCACTCCTTTCATAAGACTTCATTGCATGGTATACTGATTACCAAACAGGAGGCAAAACAATGAATATTAAAATATATAATATCGGCGGCTACGTCGTTAAAAATTACTTGTTAGAAACACCACAAGGCATCATTGCGATTGATACCGGCTATCCCGGTGGTTGCGACAAATTTGTGCAGCACTTTGAAAAAATTGCACCGTTAGATAAGCTGAAATATATTTTTTTAACCCATCACCATGACGATCACGCAGGCTTTCTAGCCGATTTGTTGAAGTGCTGTGACGTAAAAGTTGTTTGCCACCCATTGGCGGTTGATTTGTTAAAGCAGGGCAAAAGTTTTGATCCACCAGACGGCGGATATTCCTCTATTCCTGCCTCATGGTTCGGAAAATTAAAAACAGAATTTAACTTTCCGGCAGTTGATCTTGAAGACCGATCAATTACAGTAAACAGCGAAGAAAAGCAATTATTTGAGCAAATGGGTCTGCCAATCAAGATTTTGTTTTTACCTGGACATACGGCAGACTCTATCGGTCTGTTCTTGTCAGAGACTGGTCAACTCTTTTGTGGAGATGCAGCTATGAACGCAATTATCAGTGTTGCGAAACACACCATCTGGATTGACGATGCAGAGGAGTTTGGAAAGTCGTGGGATAAAATGCTGGCTTTCAATCCAAATCGAATCTATCCGTCTCATGGAACGCCGTTTTCACCCAAAGCACTCATCAAACATCGCCACTATTTGGACGGCAAGACTTTAATACGAGTGGACTAGGCTACCTCCTTTCACCGCCACCATACAGATCATGGTTCACAAGGGCGGCATAGTAACTGTCAATCGTTGCGGGTGCATTGAATAACGCCGCCAGCAGATATTTCTTGATATTGCGGATGAAGCTGGTATTCTGCTCCATACTGTCAAGCACATACTCGATATGCCCACTGTCCAATTTCATAAAGCGAGATTTCACCACTTCTGCGGGGTAGTCGTCACCGGCAATGCGAATGGTCTGCCTTGCAGAACAAACGGTATCTACAATCAGCTCCACCAGTTCATCAAGACGCTTACGGTCAAACCGTGGATTTTGAATGAGTAGGTCATATTCCAAATTGTCTAAAATGATTTCTCTGTATATTTTCCTAGCTGACCTCTGATCCATTCCCATCCCATCCGCCGCCTGCGGCTCGTCCTCCAAAGGATTTGATTCTTGTATAATAGATTTTTGAGTATTTAATTCTTTAGTACTTAATTGTGCGGGATTTTCCTGTTCAGGTTTTCCCAAGATTGGGTTATCCAAAACTGGATTTTCCTGTTTAGGTTTTTCCCGTTCAGGTGACGGCGGTTTTGGCTGCTCTAAAATGGTGTACTGAATATCTGTAAGCTGTCCTTTGGAATTGCGAGTACGCTCACGGATCACATAACCATGTTGCTCCAGCTCACTCACCGCCGAACAAATACTGTCCACGCCATCCTTGCAGATTTTTGCAAGGCCTCTGGTGGTGTAGTCCCAATCCTCCGGCAAGGACAGCATGAGCGAGAGCAGACCTTTTGCTTTCAGCGACAGTGCTGTATTACGCAAATGATGGTTTGCCATAACGGTGTAATCTTTGGTTTTCTCTATTCGGAATACTGCCATAGGGGTTTCCTCCTTTCTTCAAAAGGGGCATGAAAAAAGCGCTTCGATTGAAGCGCTTTTCCATTAGATTTTTATCACTTGAAACCATTAAACATATTTGACGCCATAAATTCAATCAGCGAGACTTTCGGAATAAGGTATGTCCTTCGGATCAAGAAACCATGAAGTTTACTGGAGCTGCACCACCTCACAACGGCGGTGCCTGAATAGCCGGTTATCTTTGCAACATCCCTCGACTTTAGCAAGTCGGGATACCCTTCCAGCTTTGCAGCAAGGCTTTCTGCTGTTTCTTTGCGAATGGGTTGAGCCGCAGATGGTCTCTTGCTTTTAGCGGCATACCATCCCGGAATTGGTTTGTATGCCTGCGGGTCATTGTCGCGTTTATTCAAAAAATCTACAACGTCTTTTGTTGCGATCTTAAAGCGGCGTGTTCGCTTGCCGCTGTCCACGCAGGGGATCAAACCACTCTCCAAATAATAAAGAGCTGTTTTCTTGCTCACATGACAGAGTTGATAGAACTGATCTTTCGTGATATACTCTGGATACTCTTTGAGAATCCAGTCATAGCTTTTCGCCATCATATTCACCGTCCATTTTTATTATCGGCGGCAGGTGAATTGATGCTTGATGTCTCTCCTATGTCTCTCCGTTTTCCCCAAAAACACCCCAAAATTAGGAGAGACAGGCTATTTTGTGATGGGTTCGAAAAGCCAGTATTCATGCGGCTTTTCGGTTGGTGCGAGGTTGAAAGTCTTGATTTTGCAAGGGTTTCTGGGTTCTGCTATCTTCCCTTAACTTCGCTCAACTTCCGACAAACTCTATACGGTTCGCTCGACTCGAAATCAGGTTGTCCGCAAGGGCACGTGAGTTCGAATCTCACCGTCTCCGCCATGAGCCTGTTTGCGGTCAATGTCCGCAGCAGGCTCTTCCTTTTTTGATCTTTTCTACGCTCTCTTTTGAGGGCGTTTTTTCTATTTTCGTAGAAACCCGATGCGCCTGAACCTTTTGTATATAAGGCTTTGCAGTATTTTCATGAAGCAATCCGTAGAAAATCATTCGCTCGGTTCAAGTCCACTCGGTTCAGACACTCGGTTTCTTTCAAACATTCCATCCATGACAAGCCCAGATTCAATCTGTGCGTGGAAGTCCAAATGCGAGTAAATATCCGCTGTGGTCGAGAAGGTACTGTGTCCAAGCCATATCTGGATTTGCTTCATGGATATGCCGCTTGCCAGCAGCAGGCTGGCGCAGCTATGTCTGAGATCGTGGAAGCGAATCTTTTTGAGTCCGAATTTTTCAAGCAGCCAGCTGAAATGCTCAGTGACATAATTAGGGCGGATGAGCTTACCGGTTTGGTCGAGGCAAATGTAATCGAGATATTCCCGGCAATAAGAGCGTTTGAATAGCCTGCGGTACATTTCCTGTTTCTCTTTCTCTGCAAGTAGCAGTTTCTCGACAGAGGGCAGCAGTGGGAGTGTACGGAAGCTGGATTTGGTTTTGAGCACATCCTCACCGACAGGTACAAACTTGCCATCCACCTCGTCCTCAATTACCTTGTGCCTGATGGAGATCGTTTTTTGTTCGAGGTTAATCGCATCCCATTTCAGACCAAGAACTTCACTTCTCCGTAGCCCATAGTAAGCCGCCAGCTTTACGCATATCTCCAAGGGATCGTCTGATACCGCATCAAATAATGTCATAATTTCTTCTGCGGAATAAAACTGTGCCTGATATACATTCTTCTTTCCTCCGCCACCTGTCCCAGTTTATGAAAAACCGGACGTATCTCATTTGCACGGTGCATATCTACGTTAGCGCCCAGATAAGCCTGCAAGGGGTCCAGGATAAGCATTTTGGCATCCGTCTTCTGAATCGCTTCCCGAATACGCTCATCGCTGAGAGACAGCATCTCCTTACTCTCATCAATTACTAATATTCGGTTACAGTCTGCACCCACCAGCTCCAGTCGTGGCTTAATGGTATCGGAAAGGCCATCCTCTGCGGTTTGATAAATCACATTTGCAGGCTGTATCGGCTCCGCGCCCGGCAGGGCTTCTCCTTTGGTGAGAAGTGCAGCAATTGCCAGAATGAGATGCGTTTTTCCTTCACCCGGATCACCCTGCATAATAGTCAGCTTTCCGAAAGGTATGTAGGGATACCACAGCCACTGCACAGCGGTAGCTTCCACGTCAGACATATTAATCAGCTGTAATTCACTCATACTTCCTCCTACGGGAATTGTATTTTCAAAAAGTCATTCCCTGTGATATAATGGTAACAAGAGTAAGACGGATTTGAAATAAAGAACCGGAAATAATTTTTTCTTGAAAAATCCATTCCATAGGGAGGCCATTATGTTCTATGTACCACAGTTGCCATGCTACAAAATATATAAAGAGTCCGCACATGCCCTGCGGATTGTTTGGTTTGAAAATGAATCGAGCATGGGACATTTTAAGCAGGAATGTGTAGGTGACTTTCTGATTCAGTTTCTGGAGATGGATTTGACCGAGTATGAAGCAGCAGTTTGGCAATTCGCCAGCGGGACGGATTTTGAACCCGAACTCCTAATCAAGCTAGGTTACGCAGAACTCAAAACCCAGATGTTGAATGCTGCTGATTTACTTAGTGGAAATTTGCATCTGCACCGCTTTTTAGTAGGTGTTATGACACAATTCTTTGAAGATGAAAAATTGAGGGTCATTGATCAGATGAAAAGTGCTTACTTGGAGTTGGTGTATATTATTCAGATGCACCGGCAGTTTTCTACCGGCATGGCATTTTGCTTGGATGACAGCTTATATCCGGACATTTCGATGCCAAGAAAATTCTCTGGTTTTATACAATCTTCCAAGCGACTTCGTAACTATAAATTCCAGACAGGTTACGGTATGGCACCGGTAGACAGGCATGGAAATCTGGATTATGCTTCAATTCGTCAAATGAATGACAGCGAGATGAATTTGGATGAACAGCTTGATATAATCCACGGGGATAGGGACGGTGTCAGTTTACTGCCGTTTACATGGATTCTTTCTTTTGAAGATTTGATTGTTTACGATTTTATGGAACTTGTCAGCCTTGGACTAAGGGTCAAACGGTGCAAGCTATGCAATCGTTACTTCGTGTTAAAAAATAAGCATCATGCAGAATATTGTAGCCGAAAAACAGAAAACGGCCGCACCTGCAAGCAAGTGGGGCCGAAGCTGGTATTTAATGCAGAACTGGAAAAACCGGAGAATGCTGCTCTCAGGGAGTATGAGCGTATCCGACGAATGAAACAACAGCAACTGGAGCGTGACCGAAATAAGGAAACAGAAGAAACCATGGGGCAGGCTCAGGCAAAGTTTGATAAGTGGTCTATTCCAGCAATAGCCTTGAGAGAAAGGTTTATTGCTGGAATAATTGAGGAAGATGAATTTTTGACTGGGATTAAAAACATTGCCCTTTGTTAAATAATTAAAGAAGGAGGATTTCATGATTTTTGTAACTGGTGATACACATGGAGACTATACCCGATTTAAAACCGATATTTTCCCAGAACAAAAAGAAATGACAAAAGCTGATTTTGTAGTAATCTGTGGAGATTTCGGTATCTGGGATACTTCTAACCACAGCAATATTGGTTTGACTGGCTGGAGAAGAAATCATTTACTACACTTTTTGTTGATGGAAACCATGAGAACTATGATATCTTAAACAATTACCCAATAGAAAAATGGAAAGGAGAAAATGTACATTTTATTCGTCCTTCTATCATTCATTTAATGCGGGGACAGCTTTTTGAGATTGCAGGGAAACGCATTTTTACAATGGGTGGTGCTTCTTCTCACGATATCAACGATGGTATATTAGAGCCTGATGATTCTAATTTTAAAAAGAAAAAAGCCCGGCTGGATAAACAGGGGAAATCTATGTATCGTATCAACCATCGTTCTTGGTGGCGGGAAGAACTTCCAAGCGAAGCGGAGTATGCTACTGCACGTTCTACTCTGGAATCTTGCGGTTGGCGAGTCGATTACATTTTTACTCATTGTGCTCCTAGCAGCGTAATAGAGCTTCTTGGTGATGGAATGTACCAGCCTGATGCTTTGACAGACTTCCACGAGGAAATCTGTCAAAGGTGCGAATTTGATTATTGGTTCTTTGGACATTACCATGAAAATAGGCATATAGGGAGAAAATATGTTCTACTGTATGAGCAGATTATAGAACTTCCAGCACAATTATAGAAATATGAAATAAATTATTTGTTTTGTATGCGTTTTATGGTATAATTTATTTTGTATAGTTATGTCAAAACAAAGGTGTTAGCTAGGCCTTGATTTTGTAAGTTACAACATGTTAAAAGAAAATTTTATCTTTTGCTATATAAAGGGAACCAAGTACACTTTATATTTTTTTCTACTCTGAAGATTGGTGGTGGCAAGTGCTGATATGAATAAAAAACAGTTAAGCGAGCAGGAAATCCGAACGCAATTCATTACTCCCGCCATTCAAAAGGCTGGATGGTCAAACGGCCAAATTCGTGAAGAGTACGCTATTACTAAAGGGCGTATTGTTGCACGTGGTGGAACATATAAGCGCGATAAAGCAAAATTTGCTGACTATGTGCTGTTTTATAAACCACATATCCCACTTGCCATTGTAGAAGCAAAGGACAATAATCATACTATTTCAGATGGAATGCAGCAAGCGCTCGATTATGCAGAACGGTTACTTATCCCATTTGTCTTTACTTCAAATGGTGATGGATTTACTTTTCGTAATAGAATGGTAGTCAATGGAGCAAAAGAACAGCAACTGACACTGACCCAATTTCCTTCCCCAGCGATGCTCTGGAATATGTATAAAACCAACACGGGTATTACTAACGAGCAGGAAACAGTTATCACAGAGCCATATTATTCCGAACGTGATGACAGAACGCCACGTTATTATCAAATGAATGCGATTAACCTAACAGTTGATGCAGTCGTGCGAGGTCAAAACCGTGTGCTTCTGGTTATGGCCACAGGAACAGGAAAAACATACACTGCGTTCCAGATTATCTGGCGGCTCTGGAAATCGGGTGTTAAAAAACGTATTCTTTTTCTTGCAGACCGTAATGCTCTGATTGACCAAACATACAGCAACGATTTTTCACCGTTCAAAGACAAAATGACCATTATTCGAAATCGAAAAGCTGATCCTTCCTATGAAATTTATCTTGCACTATACCAAGGTCTTACTGGCGAAGGTGATAAAGAAATTTTTCGACAGTTTAGTCCAGGGTTCTTTGACCTTATTATTATTGATGAATGTCACCGTGGCAGCGCAAATGAAAATAGTGAATGGCGCACTGTACTGGACTATTTTACAGCAGCAACACAAATTGGTTTAACAGCTACTCCAAAAGAAACCAAAGACATTTCAAATATTGACTATTTTGGTGACCCTATATATACATATTCTCTTAAACAAGGGATTGAGGACGGTTTCCTTGCTCCTTATCGTGTGATTCGAGTTCTCCTAGATAAGGATGCAGAGGGTTACCGTCCTTACAAAGGACAAACTGATCGCTTTGGTAACGAGATAGCAGACAGAGAGTATAACACCAGAGATTACGACCGAGAATTGGTACTAGAAATGCGAACTAAATTGGTTGCAAGGGTCGTATCCAACTATTTAAAAAAGCATAATATTCGCTACGATAAAGCGATTTTTTTCTGCGTTGATACTGAGCACGCTGACAGAATGCGTCAAGCTCTCGTGAATGAAAATATTGACCTTGTAAATGATGATGAGCGATATGTTATGCGTATTACGGGTGATGATGATATTGGAAAAAAACAGATTGATGCCTTTCGTGATGTTTCCAGTCGTTATCCTGTTTTAGTAACCACCTCTAAGCTTCTAACAACAGGCGTTGATGTGCAGATGGTCAAGTTTATCGTGTTAGATGCTAATATCAATAGCATGACGGAATTCAAACAGATCATAGGTCGTGGCACGCGTGTTAGAGAAGATTTGGGTAAAATGTTTTTTACCATTTTTGACTTTAGGGATGCTACTCGTTTATTTGCAGACCCCGATTTTGATGGACCAAGCGAACAGGATGATTCTTTTACACCGGGGGAGAATGGGGAAATCCCTGACTTGCCCGGCGATCAACCAATTGACCCACCAGAAGATTCTGGCAAAATGGGTTCTGGCGATGATGGCGGCAATGACGGAGAATTTCCAACGCATGAGAGGCGCACAAAGTATTATGTAGACGATGTGGAGGTCACGGTTCTCAAACAGCGTGTTCAATACATTGATAAAGACGGAAAGCTGATTACTGAATCCTTGACGGATTACACGCGCCGCAATGTGTTGAACCAGTATGCTACGCTAGACGATTTTCTAGCTGCATGGAATACCTCTGAACGAAAACAGGCTATTCTAGATGAACTTGCACAGCAAGGCATTTTAATAGAGGAGTTGCAAGAGCAAATTGGTCAAGAGTTTGATCCATTTGACCTTTTGTGCCATGTGGCATTTGATATGCCTCCGCTTACACGTCGTGAGCGGGCAAACAATGTTAAAAAGCGGAATTATTTTGCTAAATACGGGGAACAAGCACAAGCAGTACTCAATGCTCTGCTGGACAAATATACCGATACCGGCGTTTCAAACTTAGAGAGTATGGATGTATTAAAGGTTAACCCCATCTGTCAGTTTGGCAACCCAATGTATATTATAAACCGTATTTTTAAGGGCAAAAAGAATTTTGAAGAAGCGGTGCGTGAATTAGAAAAAGAGCTTTACGCAGCGTAATTTAGGAGGAACTTACTATGGCAGTATCCGGTACAACAAAGGCACTTAAAGACATTATGCGCATTGATGCGGGAATCAATGGCGATGCGCAGTATATCGAACAGATTACATGGATGCTGTTTTTAAAAGCATTTGATTTTAAGGAACAAGAATGGGAAACAACAGAGGATGATTATTATGAGATCGTTCCTGAAAAATATCGTTGGCGTACATGGGCAGAAGACCCAGAGGGTGTTACAGGTGAAGGACTAATTTCACATATCAACGAAATGTTTTCCAGCTTAAGCAAGCTGGATATTTCCGAAGATCCTAAGCATCGCAAATGGCTGATTCGCAGTATCATGGAAGGTGTCAACAATTTTATGAAATCCGGCACATTACTGCGTCAAGTCATCAATAAAATCAATGCCGACATAGACTTTTATAATATGCCGTCCGGTCACTTATTTAACGGCATTTATGAGAGTATGCTTAAAGATTTGCAAAGTGCGGGTAAGTCTGGCGAGTTTTATACTCCTCGCCCTGTCACACATTTTATTGTAGAAAAAGTTGACCCAAAGCTGGGAGATACTGTTCTTGACCCTGCTTGTGGAACAGGTGGCTTTCTCACCAGCGTAATTGACCATTACGAAGGTTCCATTAATACCACAGAAGATTATCGTAAGTTACAGCAAACAATTAAAGGGATTGAGAAAAAGCCGTTCCCGTATTTGCTATGTGTTACTAATTTAATTTCACGTGGCATTGATGTTCCCGATATTCTCCATGGCAACACTCTGCGTAAGTCGACTACGGAGTATACAGCTAAGGATAAGGTAGATATTATTGTCACCAACCCGCCCTTTGGCGGTGCGGAGGAAAAGGCAATTTCACAGTCGGTTCCATTGGAACTGCGTAATACTGAAACCGCAGATTTATTTCTCGTTCATATGATGGCATTGCTTAATGATGGTGGACGCTGTGGGTTGGTTTTACCGGATGGTTTTCTTTTCGGTACAGGTGTAAAAGCTGCAATCAAAAAAAAGCTGCTGGAAGATAACAATCTACATACAATTATTCGCTTGCCTAAAGATGTGTTTGCTCCTTACACCAATATTAACACCAACCTACTGTTTTTTACCAAAGGTAAACCCACTAAGGGTGTGTGGTATTACCGTTTGGAAATGCCGACGGGTTACAAACATTTCTCCAAGACGCGCCCTATGACCGAGGCTCACTTTGACCCGGTACGCACGTGGTGGGATAACCGAACCGAAAGTGAAGTTTCCCGGTTTGTTCCGGTGGATGAGATTATTGCCGCCGATTACAATTTGGATTTTTGCGGTTTTCCGCATGATACTGTGGAAATACTGCCGCCAGAAGAATTTATTGCGCAATACCTCAACGAAAAAGCGACAATTTCTGCACGCATTGAGAGCGTTCTGGCACGTATTTCCGCTGCCATGGAGCAGGGGGAAGTATTATGAAGGCCGAAGATTTAAGAAAAGCCATACTACAAGCGGCCGTGCAAGGAAAACTAGTACCGCAGGATAAAAACGATGAGCCTGCCTCCGAATTGTTAAAGAGGATAGAGGCCGAAAAGATTGCGCTAATTAAAGCTGGAAAGCTGAAAAAGGAAAAGCCCCTGTCCCCGATTACGGAGGATGAAATTCCATATGATTTGCCGGATGGGTGGGTTTGGTGTAGGTTGGGGAACATCTTGTTATATACCGATGCTGGGAAAAGCCCCTCGTGCAAGAACAGAGCTGCACGAAATGGTGAAATCGGAGTAATAAGAACAACAGCGGTTCAGTTAAATTGTTTTTTAGAAAATGAAAACAAAGTCTTGCCCATCAACTACAAATTAGATAATAAAATGTTAGTTCAAGAAGGGGATATTTTAATCACGCGGGCTGGACCTCAAAACCGAACGGGCATTGCGTGTTTGGTTGAAAAATGTGAATCGCAAATTATTTTGTCTGATAAAACTGTTAGGCTTAACTGCAATGGTAATTTGTTACATAAAGCCTTTATTGTTCGTGCATTAAACAGTATTTCCGTCCGCAGTTTACTTGTTGAGAAGATGACAGGTATGGCAGAATCACAAGTCAACATCGCGCAGGGAAGTATTAAAAACGTCCTTTTTCCATTACCTCCGCTCCCAGAACAGCAACGAATTGTCGCCAAAGCAGATGAGCTGATGGTAATGTGTGACAAATTAGAAGCTACTGAAAAAGAGTTGGATACACTGGAAGATCGTTTTGCAGAATATCTTCCCAAATCCATCTTACAGACGGCGGTGCAGGGCAAATTGGTTCCACAGGATAAAAATGATGAACCAGCTACCGAGCTGCTGAAACGCATTCAGAAAGAAAAAGTACAGCTTATAAAAGATGGTAAACTAAAAAAAGAAAAGCCGTTGCCGCCGATTACAGAAGAAGAAATCCCATATGATTTGCCTGATGGGTGGGTTTGGTGCAGATTGGGAGATATAACTGAATTAATCATGGGACAGTCTCCTGATGGATATAATGTTTCAAATAATTTAGGTGGTATGGAATTTCATCAAGGTAAAAGTTGTTTTACAGAGAAATATCTTGATGTTTCTGAGGTCAATACGACTCAATGTACTAAAATAGCACCTGCAAATAGTGTTTTGCTTGCAGTTCGTGCACCTGTCGGAAAAGTCAACATAACTAGACGAAAAGTATGTATTGGTCGTGGTCTATGTGCCATTATTCCACTTGGTTCAATGATACTAGATTTTGTGTTCTATTGGATGCAGTCATTGGAAGCTGAATTAGTTTCGAAGGCAACTGGAACTACCTTCATTGCAGTTACTGGCGAGATCGTAAAGAAGCAATTAATTCCACTCCCCCCTCTTGCTGAACAGAAGCGCATTGTCTCCAAAGTCAACGAACTAATGACACTTTGCGAAGATTTAAAGCAAGCTCGGATAATGCCTATTGCAAAAGTGGTTGATCGAGTGATTCCGTTTCCCGCAACCACTTATAAGCATGAGCCCGTGGGCATGGCGGCTCGTGGAATGGCAGATGACCTTTCCGCCAAGGCAATGCAAACCATCGCCAACCTTTTTGAGGAGGAGGATTAATGGGTGCTCCATCTTCTCCATCAGCAAAAGCCAACTGGGTATTAGAAACTATGGGCATAAAAGATGCACCCGCCACGCATTTGGACGAGATTGCAAAGTCTCAAGGGGTTCGTGTGGGGAAAGAAAATCTGCCGGACGATCCAAATCTAAGTGGCGCGCTGCTGTTCCAAGGGAACAGGCGCGCCATTTTGATTAACACCCTGTTTGGCAATCAAGGTCGGGTGAATTTTACTTTTGCGCATGAACTGGGACATCATTACTTAGGGCATACCCCTACTTTAATTTCCAATGGCGTTTCAGGTTTTCGCTGCACACCAGATGATATGGAAAAGAGCAGTAAATCAAAAGAGATAGAAGCAAATCAGTTTGCCGTGTCGCTTTTGATGCCAGAAAATCAATTTCGCCCTTTAATGGCTGGTGCCATATTGGATTATACGCTAATTAATGGTCTTGCACGGCAGTTCTATGTTTCAAAGCACGCCTGCTGTAATCGCCTTTTAGAGTTTACCAGAGATGCCTATATCGTCATTCGTAGTAAAGACTTTGAAGTAACTGAACAACGCGCTTCTCTTGCTGCTAAACGCTATTTGCTACCGTTAAATCAGATTCCACAGGGAACTGCAGCCTACGGAGCAATCGCAAGTAAGAACAACCAACTGGATTTTACAGAATGTGACCCAAATAAGTGGCTAACTGGTATCAATAGTGCTTTTCATCTTTATGAATGTACAAGGGGCGATTGGACGCATGGAGTAGCAATGACAATTTTGAAATTGTTGTAGTTATATAATCATTTTACAAAACTAGATTCAAAAAAATTACGATAACAGCTGAGAGGGGCGGTTTTACAGATGTATGATAAAATAAAAGATGAGATTACACAAAAGTATTATGTGGAGCAGTATTCAAATGATGGACAGAGATTTGTCGCCTGGTATTTGAGAAATATACATAATTTAGATGAGCTCCAAGCAAAAAGCTGCATTACAGATGGTGCGGATGATAAACAAATTGATGCCATTTATGTGGATGATTCCGCTTCAACCGTTTATATTATTCAAGGTAAATTTATAGGATATAGTCAAGTTGATGCAGAGCCGCTTAGAGAGGTTTTGGCATCTTGGATTCGCATTAAAAACTTAAAAACCTTACAAGAGGATGCAAACAATAAGCTAAAACAAAAACTCACTGACTTGAGCGATGCACTGCAAGATGACTATGACATCTGCTTCGAATTAATTACAACATCTTTTTTAACTGAAGCCGCTCAAAGTGATTTACGATGCTTTCAAGAAGAGTTAGCAAGCTTTGACGATTTGAGCGCAAGTATACAACTTGTGGACAATGATGAGTTGGCTCGTCGATATGACATGGCCTTGGATCAAGAGAATCCTATTATTAATCATACTGTATCTTTACTTCCGGATAAGTATCTACAATTGAATCTTGGAAATACAAAGGCTGTTCTAGTTGCATTACCGCTGAAAGAATGTATTCGATTTCCCGGTATTAAAGATGGTACACTGTTTAAAAAGAACGTGCGTCAATCTTTAGGGTTGAGCAATGCAGTTAACAAAGGCATTAAGCACACTATCTATAATGATCCTGATGAATTTTTCTTTTTTCATAATGGCGTTACAGCAATCTGTACTGGAATGGAAATAAAAGAGAATAAGCTGGTTTTGAAAGGCTTGAGCGTTGTAAATGGCTGTCAATCTCTTAATACAATACTCTCTTGTAGTGAGCAAGTTAAGGCACAGAATAACTCTTACATTATGTTTCGTTTTTATGAAATTCCAGAACGCAATAGAGCAGATAAAATCAGCGTTTCCACAAATTCGCAGAGTGCTGTGAAAGCCCGTGACTTAAGAAGCAATGATAAGAAAGTGTTGGCATTGAAAAAGGCCTTCGAACAGAAATACACCAATGGATATATGCTCACAAAACGTGGTGAAATAGCTCCGGCCAATAAAGATAAAGACTTCATTATTGACTTATCCGATTTAGGCAAATATTTAATGGCTTGGCAATCTCAACGTCCTAATATTTCATATAGCGAGTCCAAAATATTTGATAAATACTTCGAGCAGATATTCAAGAAAGATTATCATCCTGATAATATTCAAGCATTAAATAAGCTTAATCATGCGGTTTTACAGCGTTGGGTAAAGGAAAACCCCTTGGGGTTGAATGAAAGCCTATTAGCAATGAAGTCCTATGCTCCATATCATCATATGTACGCAGTTTCGTTATGCTTCTGCATAGCAAGCAATATGCCGGAGAGCGTACCAAACCCTGCAATTGCTTTGACACAAATCGAACAAAAAGGTCTTTACGATGAAATAGTTGATATGGCAGGCAGTTGCTTAAATACAGCGTTAGAAACCGCAGCTAATGAGCCACAACTGCCAAACCGTGTATTTAGTCCTCAAAACTGGATAAAAACAAAGACCTGTCTTGCAGGTATCAGGGCAGCTATTCGAGCTTATTTAAGTATGTTACCTTCCATGCCTGGAGGAAAGGAACTCTCTCAAAAGTATAAAGCTGCGTTAGCACTACCTCCCGAATGTTTTGAAGAAAGATGGTCAGCAGATTAATCCTCATTAGAGCAAATTGGTACGGTATCTTATAAATCCTAAAACAGGGGCTTATACCAACTAATAACCAGCCCCTGTTATAACAAAAAGCTTTAAATCATTTAGCCATAGTTAAATATTGTCCTAACGGTCTTAAAACACAAAATCGAACTCCACCTGTTTGGATGAACTCTATAGTTCGATAAAATTCTATTGGAGAGAGTTACTTGCATGATGTGGCTTTTGGCCAATACACTCTTGAAATCAATTAAAATTAGTAACTCCATGGAGCTATATTGGTTGTAATATTGAATTCAGGTTAAAGTTACCTATTTTAATATCGTCTATTATATCCCCCAAATGGGAACAATCAAATTTCGTCCATCAAACGCCGATAGCCTATCCGTTGTGCAAAGTACTGCCCCTGTGCCACGCTCCAGAGAAGACTTATCAATCACTCCGAATACTCGAGTGAGCTGGCTTTGAGGAGTGGCTGTTTTTTTGATTTCCATAGGGTACAGCTTACCACTGTCTTCTAGCAGAATATCTATCTCCTTAGTATCCTTATCCCGATAGTAATATATAAAAGCTTCTCGGCCGCAATTCTGATAGCTCTTGACAATCTCGGACACCACAAAATTTTCAAGAATCGCTCCGCTCATGGCACCATTCATCAGGGTACCGCTGTCGCTCCATTTGGTCAGATACGCCACTAAACCACAGTCATAGAAATACAGCTTGGGCTTGGTTACCATACGCTTAAGCATATTGTTGGAATATGGGTGGAGATAAAATACAATTCCCAGCCTCTCCAAAATCCCAAGCCAGTTTTTAGCGGTAACCTGGTCAATCCCGGCAGCATCAGAGATAGTCTTATAATTCACCATCTGTCCACACAGGGCGGCGGCCGATGTGATAAAGTCCATAAATTTAAGTGAATCAATGGCACCGGAAATCTCTTTTACATCCCGGTCAATATAGGTGCTGATATAGCTGGAATAAACCGCCCGGTAATCGCTGTACTGCCCGCTGATCAGAGCAGGCATCCCACCTCTGAAAATACGCTCATAAAGTGCAGGAGTATCAACAGGAGTCCGCTCTTTTATCCGCTGTGACAGCTGCTCCAAATCCAACACAAAAGGTGCTGAAGCAGCACCGTAGATTTCAGCCTGTGACATAGGAGCCATATGAAGCAGGCAAACGCGCCCAGCCAGAGATTCCTGTATTCCCTCCATTAATTTGAACACCTGTGAACCTGTCAGCCAGAAATCACCGGCACGATGGTTTTGGTCAACATGTATTTTTATATAGGAAAACAGCTCCGGTGCATACTGCACTTCATCGATAAACACCGGTGGCTTATGAATTTGCAGGAACATCTTCGGGTCATTCTTTGCCATTTGGCGCTCTGTCAAATCGTCCAGTGTAACATACTCCCGTCCTATATTCTCCTCTGCAGCCAGCTTTTGCAGCATGGTAGTTTTTCCGACCTGCCTCGGACCGGTAAGCAGCAAAGCAGGAAATTCTTTGGAAAGGCGGAGAAAGGTATTCTCCATTGCCCTGTGTATATAATTCATAAAATCACTCTTTCGGCTAAAATTGTTATTTATTATATTATAGCCGATACACTCTACATAGTCAATATATTTTCGGCTATTGTTTATATTAATTATATTTTAGACGAAATCATAGGGATATATACCATTGAAAAAGGAGTTCCCAGCATTTCGATGCTGAGAGCCCCTTTCTCTATTTCGGTTGGTCAGACAATTTTATCCTTGTAAATAAATCTCCGCAAACAACTTGCTCGCCAGCTTAAAGCCTTCTATAAACGCCTGGGTTTCATCAAGAGAACACAGATGCATGTTTTCAGAAATGAAATCCTCCAGCAACGCCTTCATCTCCGGGCACAGTTTGCTTTCAAGTTCCTCATAGGCTTGTGTAGCCAACTGATTTGCCTCAGCGTATCCATCTATCGACGGGTGTATATTTTCACTTGGGTATAAATTTCCATAATATAACTGCTCAAGTATTTTCTTCATTTGCAACACCTCCTTATCAAACGTAAATAAGCTTATGGCAAACTACTTCGTCAGCTATCATCTGTGCTGTTGAATAAGCGGAAGCCCGTGTACAATAATCATCTTCCGGTAAAGAATACTGCGAAATATAAAAATGATGTATTTGCTCTGAAAGCTGGAAAGCCAAAGTCTCTATGCACTCACAATGTTCAGCTAGTTTTCCTGTAATCAGCAATTCTCGATACATCTGCGGCTCTGGCTGTGCAAATATTCCAATCTCAGTTTACCGTATTTACCCAATGCCTCAATCCGATCTGCATCTTCAATCACGATATTCGGATACAATAATTCATTACGCTCTATGTAATCAAAAGTCATTGTCCCAATCCTCCTTTAATGCTTCTGCTGTAAATTGAGATCCCAGCTTAAATCCGATAATAAACTTGCTGACTGCTGTTGCTCCGTTGATTTCAGACCATGCATTACAAAAATCCAGAAACAGCTGCTTTTCTTTCCCTTCCAGTAATGAAGATAGCTTTTCCTCACGGTCAGCAATTACCTGCATTGCTTGACCATAACTTGAACTGCTGTCAAAACTCTGTGTATTAGGGTCAATATTTCCAAAATAAAATTCTTCTAAAATGTTCATATTCATGCCTCACTTTCTATGTTTCAGTTTCCAGACTAAAAATCCATTAATAAGGTCATTAAAAACCACCGTTCGACTTTTTCGATTTAACCCATCCTTGGATGCAAGAAAATCAAGCAGATACTCCTTGGGGACAATAATCATCGGTGGAAAGGGTATATACTTCAGCTTGCCATTATTTGCCCAAGAACGAACGCTGGCAGATTGAAAGCCAGTATACCTTGCCACATCTTCTGGGAACATAGCATCCGGATAATCTGCCAAGGTGGTGAGCAGGTATTCTCGAAGCAGAGGGTATTCCTCTGGATTAACAGCAAGCCGTCTGCCAGTCGTTACTTTTTTGAAAAGCGGATAGTTGGACGGACTGTATAGTGCCGGGCACTGCTCGCGGCTCTCTAAATAATTAATTACATCTTTCAGCTTGATTTTATAGCAGCGGGTTTTCTTTCCGCTATGCTGGCATGGAATTAATCCACAGGTCAATAGAAACCGTGCGGTTTGTTTACTGATATGGGCAATGATACGAAATTGCTCCTTCGTGATATATTCTGGATATTGCTTGAGCAGATGCTTAAAATCATTCATCTCCATCATTTGCCTGATCTGTGTTATGGTAACACCGTTCAATTTTAGCCATATCCTCTTTTTGTCTGCTGGATTTATTCTTGATGGTGCGGTAATATGGTGATAACAGAAAATCTAACAAGTATCTCTTGAGCACAAGGTAGAAGCGTCCGCTACGAATAGATTTTAACTTTCTACGAAGCAACCAGTTCAGCACTCCTGATTTGGAAAATCCGGTTAAACGCATGATATCCGAAAGCTCCAGAGTATCTGGTTCTTTTCGCAGGAGTTTCTTATAATAGCTTGTCATGGTTTTAATGTACTGACTTCGGCTGCTTTGCTGGCAATACCGATTCCTCAGCATAATCAGAACATCGGTGGTTTTGATTTTATGAGTGTGAATCAGCTGGTCAACGTGCTCCTCGTAAGGGAGCACCCCGGAGCGCTCCAGCTTGTAAATTGTCTTTTTGCTCAGGTGGCAAAGTTCAGCTGCTTCTTGTTGGGTCAAATACTTTTTTCGTGTCGCCTTGATGCCGGCACAAATTTTCTCATAATTCATTTTTTAGCCTCAATATCTCTCCAAAATTTCAGCAGTAGGCAGCAAACATTGATGACAACAGGGTTTTACATCTCTCCTACATCTCTCCAACGTGCAAAAAAAGGGTCAAAATGGGGTGTCTTTAGCAAACCTGCACGGTTACTTGAACCGCAAGGAAAGGCACTGCAAAAACCCTGAATTTCAGAGCCTTTGCAGTGCCTTTATCTACCATTAAATTCTTCTGTTTTCCGTCGATTTACAGTTCTAGGTAACCGCTCGAAATCAGGTAGTCCTCACGGGCTCGTGGGTTCGAGTCCCACCACCGGCACCAACAATAAACCCGCGTAAATCAAGGGTTTACGCGGGTTTTCTTATGCCTTTTTCTGGTGCCCGGTTTGGTTGATAGCGATTGAAATGGTGCCAGTGGTGCTCTGATTTGTGGTGCCCGGCTCGTTTTCCGTTATACACTCTATACACGGAAAATGTATGCCGTGGTGCCCTAATGGTGCCCGGAACTCCTAAAAACATATAAAAAGCAGAGTGGAGCTATAAAAAGATACATCTGTCATATCTCCATTTCGCTGCTTTTCTTTTTCTCTTTAGGAACTGCTTCTTTACTTCTTTTTTCTTTTCCTGCGTCGGGCTTCTGCGGCTGTAATGCCTTATGCTAGGTTTCAAGTACCGTTTTCTTTCGCTCAATCCGAACGTCAACATATTGCGCAGTAACAGCTTCAAGGTTGGTAGAAATACCAAGCGACATATCGATACCTTTCAAGGTATGTCCCAACATCTCGCCAACGGTATAAAATTCACCTGTCAGTTGGTGCATATTGGTCGCTGCCGTATGTCTAGTTAGTGGAATTTGAATAGAGGTACATATTGCACTATTCCTCGATATTTTGAAATAATTCGAGGAATAGTGCTTTCTTTATCTTAGAAAATTTGCTATACTGAAATAAATAAAAATGGTTACAGGGGTCTGTGAAATGCTTCCTTATACGGGTGAATATATTAAACATAGCAATGACAAACTCAAATATACATACTACACTTTCACTCCGCGCCCTCTGATGAGTGGGAACTTATATGAAATGGATGATGAATTAGCCACATTGATAAGTTCTGCCCACTATAAGATAGGAGTATTAGAGGGGCTAATTAAATATGCACCTAATGGGAGTGCGTTTTGCGAATTGATGTTGCTGAAAGAATGTACATATTCCAGATGGATAGACTATGATAATCCGTCCTATTATGATGTTCTTATTGGTAAAGGAACTAACCAAAGCAATACTATCCCAGTGAAAAATCTTGTATCAGCCTATAAATATGCTCAAGATAAATCGATAGTCGCTCAGAACCTAAGTGAAATTTGTGGCATTGCGTTATATGGTGCTGAAGCAGAAAATGCAATTACCCTAAGAAAGAACCAGACTTTCCTTACAAATATATCTACTAATCAAAAAATATATAATCCATCAGCTCCAGAGAATGTTTTGCCTGCTTTGGCAGATATATCTGCCTTTTTGTATAACCATAAAGAGATGGATATATTGGTTAAGGCTGCACTCACCCATTATCAGTTTGAGATGATTCATCCGTTCGAACAATATAATGGTATTGTAGGAAGAATTATTTCATCTGTGCTGTTACGGGGAATGATAAATGAAGCTTCTCTTTCATTATGCCTATCTGAATTTTTATATCATAACAAAAATAACTACTTTGATTTGCTTAGGTCAACACAGTATAGTGGTGGATATATACGATGGATCAAATTTTTTGTTCATGCAGTTTATGCTGCGGCGCATGTTTCTGCACAGCTATTGACACAATACGAGGAAATTATTGAAAAAGATGAAAAACGCTTTGAGGTTTCACGGTCTTCCAGCAACAGTATGTGGATGGTATATAATTATCTGAAATGTAACCCTATTACAAGCGTCAATAATGCAGCTAAAAGCCTTGGAATCTCATTTAATACGGTATCCAAAGCTATAAAATATTTACTAAAAATAGATTTGGTGAAACAATACAATGCTCAAGATAGAAACCGTCTTTTCGGATACGATAGGCTTATATATATTTTATCTGAATACCATGACCATTCTTATGAATTAAGTAATGTTTTGCTTGAAAATAGTGAAGGATTAAAACGATAAATATGGATAATAAATCAACGGGTTCATTTTATACACCACAGAAATTAATTGAATATATGGTCGATTATGCACAAAAGCGTATTAAACCAGCGACCATACTTGAGCCATCGGCTGGAGATGGAAGATTTGTAAATCCTTTGCAAAGATTTGGTAGCCATATTTCATTAGTTGAATTAGAAAAAAACAAAGTGGCATGCTTAAGAGAGGCGTATTCGGATTGTTGTGATATTTATTGCTGTGACTTTTTAAAGTTTGCCATGGAACGTAGTGAGAGCTATGATTTAATAATTGGAAATCCTCCATATATTAGCAAGAAGGCATTGCCAGAGGATCAATGGGAGTTGTCTACTAAAATTGTTGAATATTTTGATCTGGATAATGGATTATTTCAAAATATCTGGGTTTCCTTTATACTTGCTTCCTTAAAGCTACTTTCTCCGCATGGTGCAATTTTCTTTGTCCTCCCATTTGAGTTTTTACAAGTACAATATGCAGAAAAACTGAGAGGTTTTTTAGAAACGAGATTTAATACGATTGAAATAACAACCTTTGAAGATAGAGTTTTTACGGAAATAGAACAGGATGTTTGCTTGGTTTATTTAAGTAATGAAGAAAAAGAAAAACCATACATTCAATATACG
>PPYE01311480.1_pt1 | contig 22663 bp, 22 predicted proteins | sample 1559881 | NCBI WGS metagenome assembly PPYE01 (sample SAMN08240022, study PRJNA423297) | Human gut metagenome, whole genome shotgun sequencing project.
AAGAGTGCATAAATCCCATCGCCGCAGGCGATTTTTAATGGATTTATGCAGTTACTGGTCACGGAGTGAACAGTAACACAGCTCACAGCCGCCTGATTTGCATAAAAAAAGACAGCCTGCCGGGACTCTGACTCTCCCGCGGCTGTCTGCTTTATCTGAAAAGTATGTATTAAAAAGAAGCTTATACTCTTGTTTCCTTTGAAGAATTCATAGCTTCCTGCATTTGCTTCTTGGCTTCCGGATCGGTTTCCACCATCAGCTGATGTCTTACTCTCGTTTTCATATATTCCGTATCAATAACTAACGCTGCCTTGCAGGCTGCAACCCTTACTTTGGCATCCTCATGCTCAAGATAATGGGTTATCATATTAAAGGAATCTTCATCCCCTATTTTCCCCAGCGCATCAAGTGCAACTACCAGCACATCACTGTCTGCTTTCCCCATCATTTTAATAATAGGCGCTGTTTTCTTCTTTTCCGTAAGCTTTTTGATTTTTTCAATTTCTTTTTGATCGTTCATTTCTGCTGCCTCCTGATTTTTCTCCGGAGTCCGGGGTTCTTTTGTCCGCCGGGCTTCCGCCGTATTTGTAAAGCGCCCGCCATTCTGGCTAATATCAGGTCAGCATAGCTGGTGTCTTACTCACTATCTACTACTTTAGACCTAAATTGTGTCCAAACTGTGTCCTTGATCTAAAAATACTATTAAACCGTATTTTTTCCTTCCTTATCTGATAAAAAGGGACAGCCCCGGCGGAACTGTCCCTTTATCAGACGGCCGCTTTACGCGGGCCGGCTGTTTTTTATTTTCTTACAAGATGACGCGGCACGCCGTTTACATACAGCGGCTGCAGTTCGCCCATGATGAGCGGTCTTGCATATTTTACATAGCCATCATTTACGTCACAGCCGTCTTCGGTAATCCATTCAGCCGGAACAGGTCTTTCCACGTTGGCGATTGCATGAATATCGTAAGCGCTGGTACCGCACTGATAAGGATCGTCTCCGTTTCTGTCCAGAGTGATCATCATGCCGGTCTTGCCTTCTTCAGCTGCCATAACAGCGTCATGTCCTACCTGGAATGCTTCGTTGATATCTGTCAGGGAAGCAAGATGGGTAGCTGCACGCTGCAGTGTGGAGAATTCTACCGCACGGGTCTTCAGCCCTGTCTCAGCCGCTACCTTGTTAGCCAGAGTAGCCGCACAGCCGGAAAGCTGCTTGTGTCCGAAAGCATCCACGAAATCGGAAGCATTGCCCAGCTCGCATACGAAACGTCCGTCAGCCAGAGCGATGCCTTCAGATACGGCAATAACAACGGAAGACTTGGTTTCGGACAGATATTTTACCTTTTCCATGAACTTGTCCATATCAAAGGTTACCTCAGGAAGGTAGATTGCATCCGGTCCGGAGCAGTCATCACCGCGGCTTAATGCTGCTGCTGCGGTCAGCCATCCTGCATGGCGTCCCATGATCTCAACGATGCAGACGGTGGGCTTCTCCACACCGAAGGACTCGTTGTCGCGGATGATTTCCTTCATGCTGGTTGCAATATATTTTGCTGCGGAACCGTATCCAGGGCAGTGGTCGGTTACCGGCAGGTCATTGTCGATTGTCTTGGGAACGCCCATGAAACGCTGAGGCTTGTTATGAGCAGCCGCATAATCGGACAGCATCTTTACGGTATCCATGGAGTCATTTCCGCCTGCATAGAACAGACACTCAATATCATGCTTCTCCATGATCTCAAATACCTTCTCGTATACTTCTTCATGTCCTTCAATCTTAGGCATTTTGAAACGGCAGGAGCCTAAAAATGCAGAAGGAGTTCTCTTCAGTAATTCAATACCTGTCTCGTCATCCAGATATTCGCCAAGGTCAATCAGGTTGTCCTGTAAAAATCCCTGAATACCATGAACCATACCATAGATTTTCTTTACTCCAAGCTTTTTAGCTGCGGCATATACGCCTGCAACGGAAGAGTTGATTACGGCTGTCGGTCCGCCGGACTGTCCAACTACAATGTTTCCTCTCATTTTGACATCTCCTTTTAAAATTCTTGATTTTATAGCCTTTTTCCATAGTTCGTTAAAATTATAGCAGATTCATTTCCCTATTACAAGTGCTACTCTCAGAAAAAGTTGAATGCGCAATACAGCCCGTAAACAGCCAGCAGAGCGGCCCCCTGTATACGGGAAGCTTTTTTCCGGAATAAAATAGGAACAATAAGGACCGCCATCACAAGCGCCCCCAGCGGCGCGTCCACACGCACCGTCTGCGCCTCCAGCTCAATCCCTGTAACCGTAGCCGGAATCCCGATTACCAGAAGCAGATTCAGAATATTGGCCCCGATAATATTACCCAGCCCCACATTTTCACAGCCCTTAACCACCGACATAATGGAAGTCACCAGCTCCGGAAGGGAAGTCCCCAACGCAATGGCCGTTACCGCAATCACACGTTCCGGCACTCCCAGATACCCTGCAATAATAATCCCGTTATCCACCAGAAGATTAGCTCCCCAGAACAACAGCACCGCACAGAAAGCCAGAAGCATCAGATTCCTGGGAAGGGAAATCTTCTTCAGCTCCTCCAGGCTCTCCTCCGTCTCCGCCGTTTCCTCCTCCTCGGATTTGGAACGCACCATGTTCAGCCAGGCATAAACACCAAACAGCACAAGAAGCACAATCCCGGCCATTCTGTCAAAATGCCCCGTAAACCACCCATAAGCCGTCAGCGCCAGAATCGTAGCAAAGAAAAACAGACTCCGCCACGCCAGCGAACCAAACTCAACCTTCTTCACCGGACGCAGCAGCTGCGTTAGCCCCGCGATCAACGCCGTATTACAGATAATCGACCCAAACGCATTCCCCGCGCTAATCGCCGCCGACCCGTCAAAAGCCGCCGTCGTAGACACCAGAATCTCCGGCAGCGTCGTCCCAATACTCACAATCGTAGCCCCGACAACAATCTGCGGGATCCCAATCTTCCTGGCCAAAGCCACCGAAGCATCCACCAGCTTGTCCCCGCCGAAGCAAATCAAAACAAGACCCAACACAAACAACAAAATCACCGAAACCATTTCCATTTCCTCCAAAAAAACATACTCCGCTGCTCATATCCAGCCATCACAAAAACCAACATTCCCCGCCGCCCCAACACAATCCCCCTCGAAAAAACACCCTTCCACACAAAATAAATCCCACCCCGACGAACAGCTACCAGTATACCTTCCCACCCCAACACTCGTCAAGCAATTTACACCCCAGAATCTATCCCTCCAATTCTATCTCTTCAATTGATTCCCACTATACCATCAATTTCCCGTTCTCCCCTTTCCACCTGCCTCCCCTCCCCCACCTGCCCTTCCAGGGATAAAGGCATCCGCCGCAGTTTTGCCGTGTACCGGCCGCTGTACGCCCGGAGCCTGCCGCCGTCTTCCGTACCGGTGTGTGCGGCCCGGGCAGCGGAGGGATGCAGGGGGATTTTATACCCCATAGGAAAAAACGGAGATGTTTCTTACTGCTCCGGAATGCCAGGACTCAGCCGCCCCTAGTGGCCTGTCTGACGAAGCACCGGTTAAGTCGCCTGCGACGCCAACCGATGCTGAGGAGTTCCGGCCACGTTGGCTGAATCCTGACATTACGGAACAGTTAGAAACACCCCGTTTTTGAGACTGGAGCATAAAATCCCCCTGCATCCCTCCGCTGCCCGGGCCGCGCACACCGGTACGGAAGACGGCGGCAGGCTCCGGACGCACAGCGGCCGATACACTGGCAAAACTGCGGTGGATGCCTTTATCCCGATCTTCCCTATTGAGTTTCGGGCGCGGAGCATTTATAATAGGAAGCGCCCATATTTTTCGGGCGGTTATTTTTTTGCAATCAATTCATCTTTAAAGCTGTATGGGGGGACTCTACTTATGAAAAAACAGACAGGAAACCAAATTACGGAAGGTGTTATCTGGAAGCAGCTTCTGCTCTTCTTTTTCCCGATTCTGTTCGGCACTTTTTTTCAGCAGCTCTATAATACCACCGATGCCGTAATTGTAGGCAATTTTGTGGGAAAGGAGGCGCTGGCGGCGGTGGGCGGACCGGCGTCAACACTCATCAACCTTCTGGTGGGCTTCTTTGTAGGGCTATCTTCCGGCGCTACCGTTATTATTTCCCAATATTACGGAGCCAAAAACAAAACAGATGTAAAAAGGGCCGTACATACTTCCATTGCCCTGTCCATCGCCGGCGGCGCAATTATCATGGTACTGGGCATTATTTTTGCAGGGGCGGCTCTGCGCCTCATGAATACGCCTGATGATATCATGCGCCTCTCCGTTGTTTATATGCGCATTTATTTTCTGGGTGTGATTCCTTCCCTGATTTATAATATGGGGTCCGGTATACTGCGCGCTGTGGGAGATTCCAAACGTCCGCTGTATTTCCTGATCCTCTCCTGCCTTGTGAATATTGTGCTGGATATTTTCTTTGTGGTAGGGCTGAAGCTGGGTGTTGCCGGCGTTGCCATTGCAACCGCCCTTTCCCAGGTAGTCAGCGCAGTCATGGTCCTTACCGCCCTGATGCGGACGGAGGATTCCTACAAACTGTCACTGAAGGAGATCCGTTTTTACCCCGGAATGCTGAACAATATCATCCGTATCGGCCTGCCCGCCGGGCTGCAGTCCACCATGTATTCCATTTCCAATCTGATCATCCAGGCAAGCATCAATTCCTTCGGTACGGATACCATTGCCGCCTGGACGGCCTACGGAAAGGTGGACGGCATTTTCTGGATGATCATGGGCGCCTATGGCGTGGCCATCACCACCTTTGCCGGTCAGAACTTCGGCGCGGGAAAATATGACCGGATTCATAAAAGCGTCCGTGTCTGCCTGGGCATGGCGGCCTTTACCAGCGTCCTGCTCAGTGCAATAGTCCTGCTGGGCGGCAGGGTTTTCTTCCGCCTGTTTACCTCCGATGCAAATGTTACCGCCATCGGCCTGCAGATGATGCGTGTGATCTCACCCAGCTACATTACCTATATATGTATTGAAATCCTGGGTGGCACCGCCAGGGGCTGCGGAGATTCCGTCATTCCCATGCTGCTCACCTGCTTCGGCATCTGTGTGCTGCGTGTGGTGTGGATTCTGGCCATCGTGCCTCTGCGTCCGGAGCTGTCAACCGTGGCCTTCAGCTATCCGCTGACCTGGACGGTCACCTCGGTTATGTTTATTGTATATTATCTGCGGGGCAACTGGCTGAAGCGCAGCCGGCGGCTGGAGTAAGATCGCAGTACTTCCTTATTAAAAAAACGCCGGTTTTGATAACCGACGTTTTTTTACCCCCCTTTTAACCTCTCTTTTTTATATCCGTCCTCCCCCTGCCGTTACTTTTCTCTTTGTCCGGCAAGGAACCGTTCCATAAATTCTCTGTAATCTCCGGCCGGCATGGGTCTGGCGTATACATAGCCCTGTATGAAATCACAGCCCATCTCCCGCAGCATATCCACCAGCTCCATATCCTCCACGCCCTCGGCCACCGTTTCCATTTTCAGCGTCTCAGCCAGGTTCAGCATACAGGCTACCACCGCCCGTCCCCTTTCCTCATACTCTCCCCGCTCAAAAAACCTCCTGTCAAATTTCAGCACATTCATAGGAATATCCTTCAGGATGTTCAGGGAGGACTGTTCCGCTCCAAAATCGTCCATGGCGCAGGAAAACCCGTGTTCCTGCAGCCCTTTTACAATCCCGCGGAAAATGTCATGATTTTCCACAATCACGCCCTCGGTAAATTCCAGCTCCAGATATCCGTCGGGTATTTCGTACTGTCTTTTCAGGCGACGGCAATTTTCTGTAAAATCAGGCTGCAGCATGGTTGTCCTGGATACATTGACAGAAATACACAGGGGTCTTCCCTGCTGCCCCAACCATTGCTTCAGGAACCTGCAGGCCTGCTCTAGCATGTAATAATCCAGGCGGAATATAATCCCCTCCCGTTCAAACAAACCGATAAAATCTGCCGGGAATATAAGTTTCCCGTCTGCCCCGCGCCAGCGTACCAGGGCTTCCGCCCGCAGGACTCCCGATTTTTTCAGGGAAATCTGTGGCTGGAGATACATCTCAAACTCCTCTTTACGCAGCGCGTCAGCCATTGCCGCTTCCATGGCCAGCTCCCGCACCACCCTGCTGCGCATCTTTTCATCATAAACAGCCATATGGCTTCCCGGAAGGCTTTTAACGCTTTTTTCAGCAATGTTGGCTCTGTCCAGCATCTCATTCAGACTGAGCCGATCCTCCGGCTTTTCCATCCGATACGCACCGCAGGCAAGCTCCACGCGGAACCGGCGGGAGTCTCCTGCAAAACCGTTCAGCTTTTCCGTAATCCACCGGAAACGTTCCTCCAGCTCCTCACTTCTTTCAAAGCTACGCAGGACAACGAACTTGTCGCCGGATATCCTGCCGAAGGTTTCATAAGGCTTCAGCGTTTCCCGGATGCAGTCGGCCCAGTACTTTAAAAAGCGGTCCCCGGTTTCATAGCCGTACACATCATTTATGTATTTGAATTTTTTCAAATCCGAGTACCAGAGCACGTATTTCCTGTCCGGATTTTCACTGAGAAGCTTTACTGCCTGGACCCTGAAGCCTTCAAAATTCAGGAACTGCGTCAGCTGGTCAAAATAAAGGATTCTTCTGTTTTCAAACTGCAGCTCTTCCTTAATCAGGAAGGTGGATATATAGCTGGCAAGCATGCCAAGAATGGCAAGCTCGGACCAGTATTTCGTTATGTTTTTCAGGCCGATGAAGCCAAGGAGGCGGCTGCCTGCAAATATGGGCGTCAGGCAGAAGGATTCCGTTTTATCCCTTTTCAGCCTCAGATAAAGCCCTTCATCCTCCCCGGCAAGCTGCTCCACATTTTTTATGACCACCTGCTTTTCGTTGCTCAGGATTTTTTCCCAGCAGGCAATGGTTTTCTCCGAAATGGGCTTCTTTTCCAGAACCTGGTATTCCTCCCGCCGCTGATTCCAGACAGCCACTCTTCCTTTCCGGGAAAAAAGCAGCATAACGCCTTCCTCCGAACCGTAAAAACGGCAGATTTCGGACAGCAGCTCCCTGGAGGCCTCAACCACGCTCTCCGCCTCAATCAAAGGTCTCATGCAGGAAGAAAGCATATTCTGACCATAAAGGGAACGCTGGATCACCTCATCCGTCCGCTCCGGCCTGGAAACATCCATTACCACTTCCATACGGACAAGCTTTTTTTCCCATTCCACCAGCTTATCCTTCAGAATATAATCACCGTCTATTACATCATTATGATGCTTCCATATATAATACTGATCTCTGCGCAATACGGCATTGGTGCAAAACGGGCAGGGCTCCTTCCTGTTCTGCAGCACCTCATAGCACTTTTTTCCCTTGTAGTCTCCCCAGGTTTCCTTTATCCGTCCCGGTTCAGCCACACTGATCAGATACAGCTCATAGGTTTTGGGATCGCTCAGATAGATAAAATCCTCAGCGGTCTCAAGCGTCAGAGCCTCTGAAAAAGCCAATGCATATTTTTCAAGCATATAAGTAAAAAAAGCCTCCTCCTCGGAAAGCTCTTCCATTCCCGCCAGCCGCATCATCCTCTGCCTTTCTTTTTTCAGATATAATCTTATTCTTCTATTATAAATATACCACTGTAAAAAGCAAGTTTTTATTCATTTCTTCAAATAGTTCTTATTCCCTTTTCAAAGCCGCCTTTTTGAGGTACTATTAAAGTAAGGAAAGGTAATGGCAACAGTTCGGTCAGCCCAACTGTTGCAGGTAATGACGGGGCGTTTGCAATTAATAAAAAGGGGGCTTTTATATGGCAAACACAATTATTACAATCGGCAGGCAATTTGGCAGCGGCGGCCATGAAATCGGCAAGCTCGCGGCACAGAAGCTGGGTATCGAATGCTATGACAGCAGGCTGATCCAGCTGGCTTCCGAAAAAAGCTGTATCGGCATGGAGCATCTCAAGCCCGTGGATGAAAAGAGGGCAAATCCCTGGCTCTATACCGTACCCTCGGATTACTCCAACGAAATGACCGGCTTCGGGCTTCCCATGAACGACATGCTGTTCAATGTGCAGTCCCAGATCATCCGGCAGCTGGCAGATAAGGAATCCTGCATCATCGTCGGCAGATGCGCAGATTCTGTGCTGGAAAGCTATCCGAACGTCATATCCGTTTTTATCCGGGCCAATCATCCTGAGCGCGTTAAAAGGATCATGGAGCGTCAGAACATTTCAGCAAAAGAAGCGGAAACGCTCATCAAAAAGATGGATAAGGACAGAAGCCTTTACTACAATTTCTTCTCCGACAAAAAATGGGGACGCGCTGAAAGCTATGATCTCGTCCTCAACAGCACTGCGCTTGGCCGTGAAAGATGTGTTGACCTCATCTGTTCCCTTATGAAGCAGCTGTAAATCCCCTACATAATATAAAACAGCTGCGCAGTTTAACTGATTCCTGAAAGGGTTCCCGGGCCGTAAGGCTTCCGGGAATCCTTTTTTGTTTTTCCTACTTTTTTGCACTATCTTAACCTATGTAAAATGTTTGTAAAATCAATGCAGAAAGCATGTTTTTCCCGTTTTCTTTCATTATAATAGGCCATGTAAATATTATGTTTGAAACATGTTGAGAAAGGGTAAAGAAATGACTATCAGCTTCTCTTCTTTTCTGTCACAGCTTCTTTCCAGCCCGGTTCTGGCGGTCACCGTTGTGCTGACTCTGGGCGTAATTCTCGTCAATGGCTGGACCGACGCCCCCAACGCCATCGCCACCTGTGTCTCCACAAGAGCCATCGGCCCGAAGGCGGCAATTCTCATGGCGGCGTTCTTTAATTTTCTCGGAGTTTTTGTCATGACAATGATCAATGCCAGCGTGGCTTCCACCATCTATAATATGGTGGATTTTGGCGGTAACCCGGATCAGGCCCTCACCGCCCTGTGCGCCGCTCTGGTAGCTATTGTCTCCTGGGCTGCGGCCGCATGGTGGTTCGGGATTCCTACCAGTGAAAGCCATGCGCTGATTGCCGGATTGTCCGGTGCCGCGGTTGCCATGCACAACAGCTTTGCAGGAATCAACGGCTCCGAATGGATCAAGGTTATCTATGGCCTGATCCTCTCCACACTTTTGGGTTTCCTGCTGGGCTGGCTGTCGGCAAAAACTGTGGAGACGGTGTGCAAAAACATGGATCGGCCCAAAACCACCGGATTTTTCGGCGGGGCGCAGATTGCAGGCGGGGCGGCCATGGCCTTTATGCACGGCGCACAGGACGGCCAGAAATTCATGGGTGTTTTCATGCTCGGGATTTTTCTCGCAAACGGACAGGATAATGTGACCAGCTTCCGCATTCCCCTGTGGCTCATGATTCTGTGCAGCGCCGTGATGGCCCTGGGCACCTCCATCGGCGGCTACCGCATCATTAAGGCCGTGGGAATGGATATGGTAAAGCTGGAAAAATACCAGGGCTTTGCCGCGGATATGGCCGGCGCGGCCTGTCTTCTTCTCTCCTCGCTGACCGGCATCCCCGTCTCCACCACACATACGAAAACCACGGCCATCATGGGCGTGGGCGCGGCCAGAAGGCTTTCCAGTGTAAACTGGGGAGTGGTCCGTGAAATGGTGCTCACCTGGGTTCTTACCTTCCCGGGCTGCGGACTGATTGGCTATCTGTGCGCCAGGCTGTTTTTGTTTATATTCTGAACAGTTACATACCATTATTTCATTTCATTGAAAGGATATTGCAATGGGTAGAAAAAAAGAAAATAATTATTTTGACATGTTCATCCAGGCCGTAACCTATTCCTGTCAGGCGGCGGATATGCTGAAGGAAAACTTTATCAGCTTCGATCCCGAACAGCTGCCGGCCTGCATGGAGGCCCTCCATCATATAGAACATACGGCGGATCTTGCCAAACATGATTTGATGGAAAAGCTGCTGAAGGAATTCATCACTCCCATCGATCGGGAGGACATCATGGAGCTCTCCAGCGCGCTCGATGACGTGACCGACAGTCTGGAGGACATACTGCTGCGGCTGTATATGTTCCGCATCACTTCCCTGCGCGAGGACGCCGTTTCCTTCGTCAGCATTATCTGCGACTGCTGCTGCGCCCTGAAGAAGCTGATGGTGGAATTCCCTGAATTCCGCAAATCCAAAGCGATTAAGGATATGATAATCGAAATCAACCATCTGGAGGAAAACGGCGACAAGCTTTACACAGAAGCCATGCGCAGGCTGTATTCCGAATCCGGCGACGCCGTGGAAATCCTGTCCTGGACCGCAATTTATGACAGACTGGAAAAATGCTGCGATAAATGCGAGGACGTGGCGGATGTGGTGGAAACGGTTATTTTGAAGTACAGCTGACGGCAGGGAAATGGAATCCGGGCTGCTGTGTTTTTACAGCGCCGGTTTCCTGCCGGACAGGAGCGCACTTTCCCGGGAGCAGCCAGGATTTCCTTCGCCATGTTATTTTATATAATTTTCATTTTTTATTTCCGTCATGCTGTGTTATTATAAAAAACACACCGGCTGCCGATTGTGTAAATCCTATCTGCCAAGTTTATTTTTACATATACAATCAAATCGATTTTCTGTCCAATCGGACAAAGCTCCCACTATGAAAGCAAATATTTTTTACGGAAAATCCAAAGGGATTTTTGACTATCTCCTTATAAGTTCTTAAATGCCGCTAAGTCTTGATTTTTCAAGGGTTTGCGGCATTTTTGCTATCGGGGGAAGCTCACATATACTCTCAAAAGTTTTTAGGTTTTTGCTCTCAAAGGTAGTACAAACAGTAGTAAAACCTCGTCCTGCCTATGCTGCCAGCCGTTCCATTTCAGCCCTTGCGGAAGCGAAAGTTGCGTGTGCGTAATAGTTCAGCGTCATGGTGATATTGGAATGTCCCATGATATACTGTAACGCTTTCGGGTTCATGCCCGCATTGGCTAAGTTGGTGCAGAACGTATGCCGGAGCGTGTGCGGCGTCATTACCTTTGGCAAGGCTTCCTCGTGGCACTTGTTGTACTTCTTCACAAGCAGCCGGAACATGGTATCGTAGTTCGGTGCCGTTTTCGGGTTGCCGTCCCGGTTGAGGAACAGGAAACCGCTGTAACCGTCCACGGATATAGCCTTTGCGCCCTTACGGTTGGCAAGCACACGCTTCAACGCTTCGTAGACTTTCTCGCTCATAGGGATTTGCCGAATACCGCTTTCCGTTTTAGGCTTCTCGATGTAGTAGCCCGTTTCCTTGCTTCTAAGAAGCTGGTGGTCTACATGGATTATCCTGCCCTCAAAGTCAAGGTCGGCGTCGGTCAGCCCGCAAAGCTCGGAAATCCGCAGCCCTGTCCCCAGCAGTATCACAATCTCGTCAAGGTATTTCTGATAGACGCTATCGCTCTCCATAAAGGACAGTAGGCTTTCTTCCTGCGCTGGCGTGAGCGGTACCTTTGGCTCTGTCGTATCTTCCAGAACGGTACTCAACTGGAAGTCAAACGGGTTCTTGCGTATGCAATCGTCCTGTATCGCGGTGTAAAACGCAGCTTTCAGAGAACGCTTGTCGTTGCTGATTGTTCGGTAGGCTATGCCCCGATCTCTCATGCGCAAAGCCCATTCTTTCGCGTCGGACAGCTTCACGTTTTCGATGGGACACGCGCCCAGCGGGTCGTCCTCCAAGAGCTTCATCAGCCGTTCACGGCTTTTCACGGTGTTGTGCCGTACATTTCCCCGGTGCCGTATCTGCTTCGCGTAGAGCTGGCAGACGGTCATTTTCTTGCCTATGGGGTCTATCCCGTCGGCAAGGTCTTTCTGGATTTCCGCTTCCTTTTCCCGCAGGGATATGTCCTCCCGCTTTCCGGCTGGGGTCTTGTCCGTAGGCACTAACTTCCATGCGTAGACGAATTGCACCTTTCCAAAGGTATCAGAGTATTTGTAAGCATATCGCCCGTCTTTCCTCTGGCTCTCTCCTGAACGCAAAATACGATTTTTGCTGTCCCGTCTTTTTTCTGACATTGTGCGTTGCTCCTTTCCAAAGACGGAAAGAGCCTTGATATGCTACCTTTATTATAGCATATTCAAGGCTCTTTGGCGAGGTCTTTTTTCAAATTACGTCCAGTGTGTCAATGATTTTTTCAAACTGCTTGCGCTTGATCTGAATACGGTTGCCGTTCATAATCACCCAGCCAGCGGTGGGTTTTTCCTCTGCCAGCTTGCGCAGCTTGTTTTCTCCGATGCGGAAATATTTTGACGCTTCCTCAATGGTAAGCGTGTATTTCTCCCAAATGGGAATGTCTGTATTGCACATAGATAATCCTCTTTCAAAACTGTTAAAAGGTTGAAATTGAAAAAGGGGTATCATCGGACGGCTGTTAGCACAACCTCACGGGAGTTTCACCCCTCCGACGGTCTGCCGGAGCTGCACCCATTGCCTGCGACGCTTTTAACGCTCGGACTGTGGCTGCACAGGAGTATCATTATGTATTCTGCGCGTCCTGGCCTACAAGCTGCTATGCCTGTTTTCCGGCGTCGGTGTTGGTCGCTCGGCTTTCCCCCGTAGGGGGAAAGTGTCATGGCGCACCCGCCGCGTGGCTCGGCGCAAAAGGAACGTATCCGATTGCCCTATGCTGCGCCGCCGTTATCTTGCGTCGCTTTCTTTGTCAAGGTGCAGCGGCAAGGCCGGAGCTGGCGGCAGCGGAAAGGGGGACGCTGCTTTTCAGCTTAGACCTTGAATGACAGGACAGCCCGCATGAGCTTTGACCGCAAGCGGTCGCGTATGTCCTCGTCTATGCCGTAGTAGCTATTGCCGCGCTCGTCGCGGAGCTTCCGCATAGACAGGGACGCTATGTAGCTATCGTAATGCTGTACGACGATCTGCATAGCTTCCGGGTCGCCCTTTGTTGCGGCTATGATTACCGGGTAAGGCAGCAAGCCGCGCTCGTCCTGTTCGGTGTTACCAATCGTTTGTGTCATAGGCGCGTTCCTCCAAATAGCGTTTTAACAGTTCAAAAGAGCTTGTCCGCCGATACTGGACTGTACTTCTCGGCACGTTGCGGAGTTTTGCGATCTCCACGTCGCTCATATCAAAGAAGTAGTAGAGCAGTACGGCGTCCCGCTTTTCTTCCGGCAAGCTGCGTAGGGCTTCGGCAAGCAGCTTCGCGGTGATCTCCTTTCCCGCCACGCAAAAGGACTTTTCAGCTTCATCATCTGCAAAGTAGGTATCGTAGGTGTAAAGCTGTTTCTCCTCTTGTGGGGACAAGTCAGAAAAACTAACCTCGCGGAGCTGTTGACGCTTCGTGTCCCTGTGGGCGTTGATAGCTTCGTTTTTCAACGTCCGCTTGCAAAAACCGTTAAAGGCGCAACGGATTTGCCATTGGCTACGAATAGGCTCATTCATGGTATCACCTCCTTTCGCAACCGCGAAAGCGGGTGATGATTTCCCCTTTCATAAGCCCTCAACACCAAAATTTTTAATACGCCGGAAACAAAGGCCGGATTTCCAAAAATCTTTTCTGGAAAACGCAAAAATGCCCCCGCCTGCAAAATGCAGACGGGAGCAAAGGAATTGTATGCAGTATAGATGTAATCTGACAGTTCATCTTTGCGGGTATAAATTCCCTCGGCTGGGAATGGGCTTTTTTTGACCATAAGGAATTAGGCGGGGCGCAGTAAATGAAAATAGACATGACGATACCTCCCAGATACCGCCGTGTCCGTAAAAAAGGGTGACTTTAACACACCCTCCGTTTTCCTGTTTTTGAAAAAAGAAACGGCGGCTTTGACTGTAATCAAAACCGCCGTTAGGCAATTACATTTTGGGGCGCATGACAATACAGCCGCCAAACAACGGTTTTTTTCTTTTCCGTTGGGCGGTTTCTATTGTTTGGCCTAACGCTCCTGTAATCCCTCCCTTGATAAATTGCGCAAAATCTCCCGGTATCGCAAGGTAGCTAACTCGCTCGTTCTGCCTTTCTGACAAAATGATAGCTTTGAAAGTTTAGGCACGACCCTTTCAACAGGGATTTGCCCGTCGATTGTTTTTGCCTTGATATGCTCCAACGCCTCTAAAAACCGTCTGTCGCTTTTGGCGCAACGATAAAAGGACAGGGCGTAGACGTAATAAAAGAGGTTGTAGCCCCGGAAAGGGTATTCAAGCTGCATGAACAGCGTACCTATCCCATAATGGCAAGGGCTGATTGGCTTACGGATAACCCAATGCTCCAAGAGGAAGTCAACCGCTCTATCTAATCTGCTATCGCAGTTAAAGAACGGGGAATACCGCAACAGGTCTAATACCAGCAAAGTAGTGTATGGGGTTGAGTATTCGGTTTCTTTCCCTTTCCCAAAACTGTATTTGTTGCACTTCCAGCCGCCGTCCTGCTGCTGTGTGTCAAGGAAATAAGAAAATGACTTTTTCACTCTATCATCATTTGAATACCCTAAACGGCATAGCACTTTGACAGCTAAGGCGGTCTGACATGGATAAATCCCTCCGCTGGGAGAGGTTCTTATTTTTCCATCTTCTTTCCAATTCTCAAAAATGAGAGCGGCAACGCCTTTCAGTATTTCGTCGTCGGCTGGGACACCCAATTCCAATAGATACAATGCACTTTCCAACGTAGTATAGGGTGCGCCCTTTAACAGCTTGTGGTCTGTGGTCGTCCAAAAATCAGCCCCGTTGTCATGCCTGTGCGATATGATCTCGGCAATGTCGGAGCTGTATGGGATTTCTGCTTTCATGTATTTCCCTCCGCAGTTGGCCTTTGTGTTTCTGATTATAGATGATAAATATGACAACATCGTGTCAACTTTCGTATTGCTTTTTTGCCCGGTCTAAAAATGTCCGTATCTCGTCCCGGAGCGACTTAGGCTCTATTATCTCCGCCTTGTCCCCTAAACTCGCAAAAGTGGTAATAACCCATTGCGGGTATTCTGTGTAAAAGGAGATATAGAGCGAATTGCCTACTTCTTTGATATTGCTCTGCCCGAAAAAATCCAACGCTAAAAATTCATAAGATTTATCCATTTTTACCGTTACATATTCTCCCTTGCTGTTTGAAAACGCGCTGTGGAAAACAGGGATTTCGTAATCGCTCCGTTCAACAAAGGTCTGCTCACAAAGGCGTAAATTCAGTATTCGGTTTATCTTAAAGACCCGGAAATCCTGCCTTTGTGTGCAGTAAGCGAACAAATACCAGTATTCTTCTTTGAATATGAGCTTATACGGCTCAACAATCCTCTGTGAATATCCTTTGCTGCTGTAATATTCCATATCCAGTAGGCGGTGGGAAGCAATCGCAGAACGGATCACTTTGATTTTCTCAATAGTCATGCTTTTGTGGTTCCATGATGTGAAGTCTATGATTATATCATTCTCTAAAAGCAGCTTATCTTCTTGAACAAGGCGCAGCTTTGCAAGTAACGTCTTAATTTTTGCGCTGTCGTCAATACTGGAAAATCCTTGTATTCCCGATATAATCAAATCCATATCCTCTTTGCTAAGAACAGATTTGCTATATTTGAAATTAGGCAATAAGGATATGCCACCCCCAATTCCCTGTTGCGTGGTTACTGGAAAGCCCGCACCCGACAAATCTAATAAATCCCGATGGATAGTGCGCACAGACACTTCAAAATAGTCTGCCAACTCCTGCGCGGTCATTTTTTCCCGTTCCAACAACAGGCACAGTATTCCGAACATACGATTGCTTTTCATTTAGGCCACCTCCAAGCATTTCATTCTATCAAAACAAGACACCTATTGTCAAGTTTATGCAAGAGAGTAGCCCATGAAAGCAAAAATGTATTTGCGGCACGACGGCTTACCCGTTGTGCCGCAAGGGTAACAGTTCATTTATTACGAAATACAGAAATCGAAATATGTATCAGGATAAGGTTCATCTACCAGGACATAATGCCACCATTCATTGCAGTAGGCTTCAAATCCGCTGTACTCCATGATATGACGTAGGCGTTTTCGATTATTTGTTTCTGTTTCCGTCAAGCCGCTTGCGCCGTGATGGGACAGCACATCCATTAAATCAAAGTCCCCGCCCATAGGAACGAGCAGCCCGGTATCTAAACGATAAATCGTAAGGTCAACTGCACCGCCCCGGCTGTGGCTGGACTGTGAAGCAACATATCCCTTTGCAACCATTTCAGCCCGCCTAATGTTGGGGTAGTATCTCTTTTTCGTCAAATCGTTCTCCGGGAGCGACGCCCAATGCAGAAAACAATCTACTGCACGCTGGGGACGATAGCCGTCCCACAAGAGCAGACCATATCCCTGCTTTTTTGCGAGATTTTGAGCTTTTTGAAGTGCGCTCCCCAACTCTCTTGTCCCGACGATACGATTTAACCCATACCCGTCAACTGGTCTACCTGTGAAATTATCCCATGTGGCGTATTTCGCGTCCCAACGGACACCGGGCAGCACTTCATCTAAAAAAACGAAATTCCGTTCCAGCATACTTACCTCCTGAAAGCCAGTTCAATCAAACGGTCGATCAACTCCGAGAGGGAAAAGCCCGCCGCTGCCATCATGCGGGGATAGCGGCTATACGAGGTAAAACCGGGCATGGTATTTACTTCATTGAGGATAATATGCCCGTCCTCCCGTAAAAACAGATCAACGCGGGATAATCCCCTGCACCCAAGTATCTGATAAATTTTCTTAGCTGTATTTTGAACCTGTTTTTTTACTCCCATCGGCAGGTCAGCCGGAACCTTGACCGTTGCATTTTCAGAACCCTTTTCGGGCTGCGCTTCCAGATGAATACGAAAGAAGCCGTGTTTCAAGTCAATCTGATCGACTTCACCGACAACCAAATCAGACCCATTCCCCAATATGGCGCAGCCCACCTCAATCCCGGAAACGGCCTGCTCAATCAAAACTTTTTCATCGTATTTTTTCGCTTCGATTATCGCCGCACATAAATCCTCCGCTTTCTCAACCTTGTTTACACCAAAGGAAGAACCAGACCGCGCAGGTTTTACAAAAAGAGGAAATTCAAGATTTTCTGTCCTCACGCTGCTATCGCCCATGACAATCTGAAAATCAGGAACCTCTATCCCCGCTTCTTTTACAGCAGTATAGGCGAGGGACTTGTCCATACAAATAACGGAGCTTTGCGTATCACAGCCAACGTAGGGAATACCCGACAATTCAAGTAAGCCCTGTATGGAACCATCTTCTCCGAATTTGCCGTGAATAATCGGAAACACCACGTCAATAGGCTGGATTTCATACCCACCGTCCCTTTGTACCATCAGGCCGTTGGTATTTCGTCCCGGAGAAAAGACTACTGGATATTTCGCGTGTTGTTCCCACTCCAAGCAGGGTCGTTCGCAAATCTTCCAACTGCCGGATTTTGTAATCCCAACAAAAACGGGATGGTATTTTTCTGTACCGATGTTCGCGGCGATCTCCATTGCGGACTTAATCGACACATAATATTCCTCGGAGCAGCCCCCGAACAGAACAGCAACTTTTATCTTATCCATTATTCAAACCCCTTTCAAAATCCAGACATTTTCTAATCGTATCGCTCACCGTGTCAACCAACACCCGTTCTGTATGGTAGGCCGTATGCGGAGTAACGATCACATTTGACATTCTTTGCAGAGCTGGTAAAAAGGGGTGGCCTAACTCTTTATGGGTGTAGTCACAATAAAAAATTTCTTCCTCGCCCTCCAATACATCTAAGGCGGCACCCCCAATTATTCCAGCTTCCAGCGCGGCTACTAATGCTTGTGTATCAACTAAAGCCCCTCGCGCTGTATTGATAAGGAACGCTCCTTGCTTCATCATTCCGAATTGCTCATGGCTAATCATGTGGAAAGTATCTTTTGTCAGCGGAATGTGAAGTGTAATAATGTCGCTGCTGCGTATCAATTCAAAAAAAGGAACATAGTTTGCTGTCGCTTTCTGGTTGTGGTCGTATGCCAGCACCTTACAGCCAAATCCATTCAAGCGGTCTATAACAGCCTGTCCAATATATCCCGTTCCAAATACGCCAACGGTCATATCCCGCAGCTCTTTCCCGCGAAAATCATTCAAGCAATAATTCTGCCGCTCTGCCTTGTGGATAATTGATTTTGTTCCACGCATTAACATCAGCATTAACATGATACTGTAATCGGCAACACTACCCGGCGAGTATCTTACTGTACCGATGGCTATTCCCGCTTCTTCTGCCGCCTGAATATCAATATGGTTAAGGCCAATACTCCGTGTGCAAATGTATTGAACCCCGGCGTCCCTCAACGCAAGAAGAATAGCCCTTGACAGTTTCATCTTATGGCTTATGCTGACACAGCGGCTTTCAGCAGCCAATTTTGCATTGCTTTCCGATACAGCTTCTTTTACAAGCGAAACCGAAACATCGAATTGATCGGATAGTTTATTGAAAATCGCTGCTTCGTCCGGCTCACAGCCGAAAACAGTAATACAAATCTTTTTCCCCATTGGTTATATCCTCATAAACTTACTGGACTTCGATTGCGTCTAAAATGTCTATACAATCTTGAAATCTACTTTCTTTGGTAGACCCCATAACTACGCAAATATATGTTTCGCTGTCAATTACCGCCGCAGAAATAATACAAGCACCGCCACGGCTGCTGGTTCCTGTTTTTAGGCCGATCACTTCGGGACGGTAATACGGGCTGTTTGGATTAAGAAGCTCGTTGGAATTGTTGTAAGTGACCTCCCGGCCATTCGTCCATTTTTCGTATGACTTATAGCTTGCCACTATCTCCGAAATAACGGGATTTTCCAAACACGCTTTTGCAATGATGGCAAGGTCATAGGCCGTAGTAAACTGTCCGTCGGCGTCATACCCGTCTGGAACGACAAAATTTGAGTTGGTGACACCGAGCTGTTTTGCTTTTTCATTAACCCTTTCCATGAAAACCTTAACGGCCTCCTGATCGGTTAGGTTGTTGTTTGCAGCAATGCTTTTCCCGGCGTTTACCGCAAGGGTATAAGCCGCGTCATTGCCGGACGGGAGCATAAGGGCGATCAAAAGCTGTCTAACAGTCAGGGTATCGCCCTGCATAAGCCATGCGATTGACGAATTGCTATCAATCATTTCTATTTCTGCTCCAACCCTCATTTCATCATCCGGGGAACAATATTCAAGCACCGTCAATGCGGTAATCATCTTAGCTGTACTGGCTGGGGCGATCTTTTCCGTTTCATTTTTCTGATATAGTACCGTGTTGGTATCGGCATTTACCACAACAGCGTTTGCCGCTGCGATTTCAACTGAAAGCGCGTTTATTAGGTCAGGCGCAGGGGGAGCAGCATTGTTTTCCCCGCTGTCCGCTTGAATGTATTTTTCGGGACATTTTATGGTTTCGCTGCTTTCGGGTGCTTTTTCGCTCTCACCCCTTATCAGGCCCACAAGCTCAAATGCTACAACAGATACAAGTAATAAACAAATCAAGGTACATACAGCCCTGAAATATGACGTTCTCCTTGTTCTCCGCCGTTTCCTTTTATCGTGGCTGCTCCTGCCGTTTTGGTAATCCATTGCTATCCTTAACTCCTTTCTGAAAGCAAAAAATCGTCCCACCCGATATATAGCATATCAGAATGGGACGATTTATGTTTGCGCTTTCCTTTGTGGATAGCACATGATTTTCAACGGAAATACTTACGATTTTCCTACGAGCGGCAATGATACCTCAAAGCTGGTAACCCCGTTGTCGCTGTGCGCGGTAATTTGTCCGTGATGGAGTTCGACGATCTCCTTTGAAATGGCAAGCCCAAGGCCAGCCCCGCCCGTGGTTGAGCTTCGTGATATATCCAGACGGTAAAATTGCTCAAATATCCTCTCTAATTTTTCTTGCGGAATTGTTACCCCCTCATTCAAAATTGCAATTCGTACATGATCTCCCTTTTGTTCCGCAACAATTTTTATGGCTGTATCTTTATCGCAATAGCTTACTGCATTTCGCAGCAGGTTATCAAAAACGCGCTGTATCTTATTTGCGTCACATGAGATAACAATATCAGGCTGCATTTCAAATTCCAGCCGCAGATTTTTCCCGGCAAGCATGGGCTTAAACTCATACGCCAACTGTTCAATCAGCCTTGTCAGGTTGGTTTTGCCGTACATAAGCGTAATATTCGACAGGTTGAAGCGCGTGATCTCAAAAAATTCGTTTATCAATTCTTCAAGCCGCTCGGCCTTATCCAGTGATATAGACAAATACCGCTCCCTAAGTTCATCGGAAATCTGGCTTTCATCCCTTAACAGGGTCAAGTAACCTATGACTGATGAAAGAGGGGTTTTCAAGTCATGGGCTAAATACATAACAAGGTCATTTTTCCTTTGCTCTGCTCGTTCTGCGTCTACCTTTCTTTCTGTCAAGGTATGCCGTATAGAATTGATTTTCCTTTCTGTTGAGGCCAATTCTGTTGGCAGCGTAACATCTTGCGTATCTTCATTTACCAGCGTGTCAATCCCTCGGTTGATTTCCATAAAATAATTTGAGAGATTGTTTGTGTAGCGACGGAAAATCACAAAAAACACACAACAAACCGCCAGCAGAAAAAGCCATAGTTCAAATGCCTTAAATGTTCTCAAATAGACGGACAGAGCTTTATTGCGGTCGTGATAAACAAATCGCTCCAAAGCAGCAACTACGACATTTGCGAAATTCCCTTTCAAGATAAACAGGTAAATTCCCGCTATAATCAGGAGGGAGCCGACCAGCATAAGAAACACCCGAACGGACAGTCTGTTCTTGAAAAGCAAAAAATCATCATCATTTTTAGGTTTCTTTCTATTTTTCAATGGTATATCCAACTCCCCATACTGTTTTAATAAATTTTGGGTTCTTTGCCCGTTCTTTCATTTTCTCTCTAAGCCGTCCGATGTGAGCCATAACGGTATTGTTGTTATCAATGTACTTTTCGCCCCATACAGCTTCAAAAAGTTCTTCTGTTGATACAACTCTGCCTTGATTATCACATAGGTACCACAAGATAGAAAACTCTGTGGGCGTCAGCGGGATTTCCTTTCCAAACAAGATACATTTATGACTGGCCTTGCTGATTGTCAATCCCCGTATGTCATATTCGCTGTGTGCGCCCTCCTGCCCTGGATGGGGCTGTCTGTACCGCATATACTGTCTAAGCTGCGCTTTTACTCTGGCTACCACTTCCAAGGGGTTAAAGGGCTTTGTGATATAATCGTCCGCAATGGAAAGCCCCATGATTTTATCTCCGTCCTCAACCTTTGCCGTCAGCATAATCACGGGGAAATAAAATCTCTCCCTTATTTTTTGGCATATTTGGAAGCCGTCAATATCTGGGAGCATAATATCTATAATCGCCAAGTCCAAGTCAACGGTTTCAATGCACTTTAACGCTTCTGTGCCATTGTAAAATTTATAGACAGAATATCCATCGTTTTTCAGATAGACTTCAACTAAATCGGCTAACTCCTTTTCATCATCAACTACTAATATCCTGTGCATAAGCTACCACCTCCGAAATGGTATATAGATTGGGGTTTATGAGCGTGAAGCGGCAAGATTTCCCCTTATTATATATATCCAGCCGGGTAAAAGCAATAGACAGAGTGTAAATATTATGCTTTATTTTGGCTAACAGAGGGAATTGATTAGACATATTCAGTAGGAAAGAGGAATTGTAAAATGTAACAGGGTGATTAAATATGGCAAAAAGGCCAGTACAAAAGTTTGACTTCAAGCCCTTTGGACAAGCGATAAAGGCAGCGCGAAAGGCGCATGGGGAGAGCCGAAAGAAAGCAACCGACGAAATGTACCTGTCCCCACGCTATCTTGCAAACATTGAAAACAAGGGGCAGCACCCAAGTTTACAAATTTTCTATGAGCTTGTCACCCGCTACGGGGTGTCCGTAGACCAGTTCTTTTTTCCGGAGAAGTCCGCAGAAAAAGGCACACAGCGGCGACAGCTCGACGCGCTGCTGGACGATATGAGCGAACAGGGCTTGCGCATACTCATTGCAGCGGCAAAAGAGATTTTGGAAGTCCAAAAGGAAAATTAACAAGGTTTTGAAAAGCGTTGCAGCCTATACAGGCCGCAGCGTTTTTTCTTTTGCGCTGTTTTGGCAAATAAGGTCTTTTCGTTGTAGTAGGGATAGAGGGGAAAGTTTCGTAGCAAGCATAGGAAGCGGGTACCCACTTCCGTATTTTCGCCCTCACGCGCTGGGGCGCGTCGGCTGAAAATTGCTTATTGGGAAGTGTCCCAAACCCTCTATGAGAACGGAAAGGAGCGGCAGCGCATGGACGGACGGAAAAGGACGGTGCAAGTCAAGTTTCGCGTGACGGAAGCGGAACGGGATTTGATTTTGGAAAAAATGAAGCTCATACCGACAAACAACATGGCGGCGTATCTGCGGAAGATTGCCATTGACGGCTATATCGTGCAAGTCGATCACAGCGACATAAAGGCAATGACAGCGGAGATACAGAAAATTGGGGTGAATATCAACCAGATAGCGCGTCGGGTGAACAGTACGGGCAGCGTGTACCAAGAGGACATAGACGAGCTAAAGGGGGCGTTAGATGAAATATGGCGGTTACAAAGATTAAGCCTATTAAAAGCACTCTAAGCAAAGCCCTTGACTATATCGAAAACCCGGACAAGAC
>PPYE01432949.1_pt1 | contig 22640 bp, 26 predicted proteins | sample 1559881 | NCBI WGS metagenome assembly PPYE01 (sample SAMN08240022, study PRJNA423297) | Human gut metagenome, whole genome shotgun sequencing project.
AAATAACACATTGAACTGCTGGAAAGTCGTAAAGGCAATCATACTACAGCATAGCGATGAAACAAGCGCAAGTGCGAATGTTGCGAAAGCAGAAAGAAATGATTGCATGGTATATGGTGTAAAGCCTAAGTATTTGTAATCGATGATCAGCAACCAAGACTCGAATAGAGTAAGGTTCAACGACTACGTGGGAATCAAGCGATTCTCCTGTGGTGTGCTCCAGTAAAAACTGGATGAAGATATAGTCTCCACTTTATGCGAAAGCATAAGCAGGGTAAGACCCGACGTTGCGTAGCGAACAACGTGAAGATATTGGTGACTCCGCAAAAAAAGAATTTTCATTTAGCAATGTCAATGAGCTTCGTAAACTCCGTAGAAAGCACATGCACAAAGATTCAAATGGCAGGACCATTAAACCATATTTCTTTGGTTTTGTCGCACGAGCTAAAGGTTTGTACGATGCAAAACGAATGAATTATAAGAAATATGACACATCCATGGACTATTTGGAAGAATTATTGAACAGTTATCGCTCTCCTACTCTTCCGAAACAGGCACGGAAGTTAAGTGATATTTTTAATATGGATGGATTCGATATAAAGCTCGTGAAGTATTCTCAGATTCACACTATATTAGAGAGAATCAACGAGTACATTACCGAGGTAAATAAAATCTATTCCGATGAGCATTTAGAGAAGAGTGCCAAGTTCCTGGCATATCAGATGCAGCAAGCTTCCATTTATTCCGATATCAGTAAAATTCGAATGAGTAAACATACATTATTAAGATTACTGCAGGAACTGGATTCGGAAGAAAATAAGAAAATAAGGAACTTTTTAACTACAATTACCTTCTCATTAGGTCATGAAGATGCCTTTGCTCTGGTAAAAGAATCTGCAGAGTTGATTCCATATTTACAGGAGGATCCTACTGGTGATATCCAACTCTACGGTATTATTTTCTCAAAAACATGCAAATTTTCCAACAATTCGTCGAATTGCATATATGATGACAACGAAAATACCGAAGAAAACATTGAGATTTATGACATTGAAACTTTTCCATCTACAGGAGAGTAAAACAACCAAGACATGAAAGGAAAAATATTATGAAGAAAAATAACAATAGTACTATTCAGGAAAATAATAAATACTTTGACACCTATACTAAAGAACCACTGGGTACATATACTCCAGATGCATTTGTTAAAATGAGAGAAATGTTTAATTGTAAACCTCTCACAAAAAAAGCTGCAGATGAGAGTAAGGTAGAAAAACAGAAAGAAAAATTTCTGGACCGATATGTATGCCCTCATTGTGGTAAAAGGACCAGCTGGGTAAAGGATACCAATATTATGGTATGCACTAATCCAGACTGTCCAGGAGAAGAAATTAAAAATTCTAAAGGAGAAGTCGTTACTTCACACTCTACTTACCATACGTTAAACCATAGAGGCGAATCTATCGCAACTACTCTTCTTTCATAAAATATTAGGAGGATTTGAAATGGAAAAAGAAAAAATGTTAGTCACACAGGCACTGAATGAACTGAAACTTCTGGATTCCAGAATCAACAGAGAAATTCGCACAGCTTCTTTTGTATCTGCTGCTAAAAAGAGCGAGAAGAAAGTAACTCCGAATGTTACAAAGGAAGAGTTTAATACTAATGCGAAATCAGAAATGCAGTCTATTGAGGATCTCATTGATCGCAGAGCTAGAATTAAAAAAGCTACCGTAGCATCCAATGCAGTTACTACTCTGGAGGTTAATGGAGAAACAATGACAGTAGCTGATGCTCTGGAATTAAAAACCAGTATCGAATACCAGCGAGATTTACTTTCAACATTAAAAAATCAGCTGAGTAGAGCACAGCAGGCAGTAACCACTAATAACAAAATCCTCGAAGAGAAAATTGATAATGTAGTTACTGCGATGGTTGGCAATGGTGATAAGAAGATCAACAAGGAGGACTATGAGCAGATGACAGTTCCTATGAGAGAAGCTGGAGAATATGCTCTCGTAGACCCTCTGCAGGCAGAAAAGAAAATTGCTGAAATGGAAACCTATATCGAAGGCTTCCTGAGTAATGTTGATTCCGCCCTGCAGATCAGCAACTGTATCACTTATATTGAATTCTAGCAAGAGTTCAGTATAAATTCGGAAGCTATAGGCTGAGCCTGCAATGGTAAAGATTGTAGCTTCCGGAAAGAAAAACATTTGTGGTTATGCGAAAACTTAGAACTTAATACACGCTTTTAATTCTTTGGCGTTATAAAGAACAAAACATCAAGTATTTGGCTCTTAGTTATAAGAAGAATACCAAAACCAGAGATTACATAATTGTTATATAGGGCGAGATTATAAAATATGCTTATAATTTTGCTATATGTAAATTTCCTAGGTAGGGAAAGTATTGCTATAATGCTCAATGCTTAATGTTTAATGTTCAATCATTAATTCTTAATGTTCTTTAGCGCAGGTCGCGCAATTAATTCTCAATCATTAAGTTTCAATTTTCGATAAAATCCTACAGTTCTGGTTCCGGGAGTTTGTTTAATTGTCCCTAAGTAATCCAGTAGGCTGCATAGTCACAAATTTCTGAAATACTTTTTTCAATTCTTTCAATATGTAACATACAACAAACATCCTTTCTTTTCTGGTGTATCTGCAGCATGTTAGCTGTGGATACACTAAATAAAAATTGGTGTCATGGCGTAATGGTATCGCAGAAGACCGCTACTCTTCCCTACAGAAATGTAGTCCGTGTTCGACTCACGGTGACACCGTTTTGCAATGATCATCGCAAATTAAACCAGTCATTCAGGTTGTAAGAACGGCGTTGCGAAGACGCGACGGCGCTCTAGTTTGAGAATGACACCAATTACATATAATCACTTCATTTTTGGAGCATAGCTCAGTCTGGTTAGAGCACCTGGCTTATATCCAGCGTGTCGCGGGTTCGAATCCTGCTGCTCCAATTACCCGCAGGTGGCCCAGTAGCGACGGCAGAAGTCTGTAAAACTTCCACACTAGAAACATCGTAGGCGCACATCCTACCCTGCGGATCAGATAGGGTATGCAAACGGTTATAAGCGAGCAGTCTTGAAAACTGATGAGCCGAAAGGTCTGTGGGTTCGAATCCCACCCCTATCGTTATCACACTGAGGAGGAAAAATATGAAAACAGATTGTATAGTGTTAGCAAAACCAAGTCGCAAGATGGTAACTGTAAATTCCCAGGACACACCAGAGTTCATCGAACGTTTTAACAAAAATAAGATATCTTCGGAGATGTTGGATTCTTGTGCTAAAGCTGGCCGTCTCTTTAAAAATAAATGACAAAAATAATCAACTGGCTCTATGGCGGAATTGGCAGACGCATGGGACTTAAAATCCCAGGTTGAAAGACGTTCGGGTTCAAATCCCGATAGGGTCATTGGCTGACAAAGCCAATATTCAGAATTCTGATAAGTTCGAACAAACAGCGAATTTGTACATGGTGAGATGCGTGTACGACAGCGAATGAGGGCGGGTGAGATGCCGCCCAAATAAAATAAAAATAAGGAGGACGCTGATTTGGGCGAACTGATTAAAATCGGAAACCAAGAAATGAGTATTAAAGAATGGGATAGGAAACGAGTTGTCACATTTGCCGACATCGATAAAGTACATGAAAGACCGTCTGGAACAGCTGGAAGAAATTTCAGAAGAAACAAAGACCACTTTATTGAAGGAGTAGATTTTTATAAAGTCAGCCAACCCGACGAAATTCGTCGCCTTGGTATATCTAGGCCGCAGGGTGGAACTCCATCAGAAGTTGTATTGGTTACAGAATCTGGTTATTTAATGCTTGCAAAATCATTTACAGATGACCTGGCTTGGGAAGTACAGCGACAGCTGGTTGATGCATACTTTACTGTTCGTCAGCGAGTAACAGAAATGGATATCCTACACCAGATGATGCGCGTGGCTGATGAGCAGAAGCGGCAGATTTCTGATTTGTCACAGCAAACACAAGTAAACACAGAGGACATTGCTGAACTCAGAAGAAAAATTGACATTATCGGCGCTTATGAAAACTCTGGATTGTATAGTAATCTTCGCAGTTCATGCGCTGCCAGAGTTATGACTTTATTGAGTAATGAGATTTATAGGACTCTCTGGTCCCCATATTTCTACAAAGCCATTCACTCTGGTTTAGCAAGACATTTCAATGTGGCAAGTACGAAATTAATCAGAACAGAGGATCTCCGAGAAGCAGAGGCTTGGATTAGTAACTGGATTCCTTCCAACGCGTACATTGCAGAAAAAACAGCTGAAATGGCCAATAAAGCGACTGCCGGTACTCTGAAAGATACTCGTGTTATGGCTCTTGCTGTATGGCGTCAAAATACAGACGACGGAAGAAATAATCCATTCGTATAATTAAATACATTTCCTCGGATGAGAAGAGTCAGCGGAAGCTCATCCTAAAAACTCGGCATTATTGCGCAATAATGCTGGCTAGAAGTATGAGGTTAGGTATAGCAATGATCATAAATTTAATAAAATTTTTTGGGGTATCGCCAAGTGGTAAGGCCCGTAATTCGGGTCCTCTGCTATCCCTGACTTGAATTATGGGTATTTCAAGTAGGGAGTTGAAAAATGGCAAAAAACAAAAGTATTATAAGAAACTATTCACGAGAAGAGATGCAAAAGCTATTAGACACTTCAAATAGTTATAGTGATATTCTCAGAAAAATAGGATTGAACCCCAAAGGCGGAAATCCTGCTACTTTAAAAGAGGTAATTAAAGAATATAATTTAGATGAAGATCAGCTGAATAAAAACCGTAGTCAATTATATAGCGATCTTGGTCATAAATCAGCTAATTCGCGTAAGCGTTCAAGTGAAGAATTCTTTTCTAATTCTGATATTTTCATTGATGGTACGAGACTTCGTGAAAGACTTTTAAAAGAGGAACTAAAAGAATACAAATGTGAACGATGTGGAATTTCTGAATGGAATGGACAACCTATTGTACTACAAGTACATCATAAAGATGGGAATAGATATAATAACAAGCTAACAAATCTCGTTCTATTGTGTCCAAATTGTCATTCGCAAACCGATACATTTGCCGGGAAAAATGTGCATCATCCAAATGGAACCGAGCAAAAATCTAAACCAGAATCCAAATCTAAATCCAAATCTCAACTATCTTCAAAACGTCCAACGAGAGAAGAATTGAAAGAGTTAATTTATTCTTTGCCATTCACCAAAATTGGAGAAAAATTTGGCGTATCTGATAACGCAGTACGAAAATGGTGTAAATTCTATGGGTTGCCTCATAGAAAAAAAGATATAAAAACAACAAATAAATGATGCCCCTTGGTGTAACGGTAGCACTATGGCCTTTGAAGCCACAGGAAGCAGTTCAAATCTGCTAGGGGTAGCTCGCAGAGTAGAGAAGCTTGGTCATCTCGCTGGACTCATGATCCAGAAATCGTAGGTTCAAATCCTGCCTCTGCAATATGTCCGGTTCGGCAAGTGGTTAAGCCACCACCCTTTCACGGTGGCATCAGGAGTTCGAGTCTCCTACCGGATATTCTGAATAGACCCACTACTATTCAGCTGCTAGTGATGAGACTAGCTAGCAATAACGGAACTACTTTTCTTAATTCCCGAAATGGGTATCTGACGGGGTGACTACTGGCAGGGTATGCTCCTGCTACCCCGTCGCAAAAAATAAGAAAGGATGACGAGTTATTGGAAGATAATTTTAAAATTTTCAACGATCAAGAATTTGGCTACATAAGGACATTAGAAATTGATGGCGTACCATGGTTTGTAGGTAAGGACGTAACCCAGGCACTAGGATACTCCAATTCCAATGACGCTTTAAAAAATCATGTGGAGCCAGAAGATAAAATAATGGGGTCGCCGAACACTACCCCATACATTATCGACCGTATGAATCGTAAACAATACCCAACACTTATCAATGCTTCTGGATTATACGCCCTGGTTCTTGGTAGCAAAATAAAGTCCGCAAAACGCTTCAAGCGCTGGATTACAAAGGACGTTATACCCAGTATATGCAAAACCGGATACTATTCTTTAACAAATTCAAAACCAGATTCTTATATGATCGAAGATCCTGTAGATCGAGCCAAAAGATGGATTGAAGAGCAAGAAGAGAAAAAAGCGTTAGAACAGAAGAACCAAGAGCTAACCACCGAGAATCAGCAGCTAATCATTCAACAGGAAGAGGATAAACCAAAAATCGAAGTCTACAATGCCATTAGTAACACAGAAAATACAATTACAGTAGCACGCATGGCAGGAATATTATTTGACAAGGAACAGATCCGTATCAGTCAAAAGAAACTGTATGACTATCTCAGAGATAAAGGTTATTTATGTACTGCAGAGCATGTACATAATAAACCGTCTCAGCGAATGCTCGATAAAGGATATATGACCTATAAAGAATTTAGCAAACGAGTTTATAATCATCGATCTCGTTCTTACGGACACGAGATTCGATTTACCCCGTGCATTACTGGAGAAGGACAAACTTTTATCACTAAGCAAGTTTTAAAATCAATAGCTAATGGTGAACTGATATTATAAAAAACAGATATCTCTGGCTCCATATAAACCACATCAGTCGGAGCCAGAGATATACATACATATATAATAGGAAGAAACTCATTCATTTCCATATTATTTTCCAAGTATGGCGGAATTGGCAGACGCGCCAGATTTAGGTTCTGGTGAGAGATCGTGTGGGTTCGAGTCCCACTACTTGGACTCCTCTGCCCCACTCAGAGGAAATAAACATAAGAAGGTACAAACTATTGAAAGAAATCAAACAGAAGAACATGAAATTGTTGCTCAACAAAAACATTGTCCGACATACTCGGCATGGTCTAATGGACGCTCGTGGAAATGTCATTGGCTTCCATCGAACGAAGAACAAGGTTTATATCGAAGATTGGTACGCTGATCTTGCCGAAAAAATTTCACAGAATGGAGACGCTGCTTATGACGGACACAAACAGAGACGTAGATACTATTGACAACGCTTCTACTCAGCCTCGATTATTCTTTGACACTAATGCGCTACTATCTTTACGAGATAAGGCATTTGAAGAATTCTTCATTGTGTCGCAAAGGACATTAGAAGAAATCGAGTCAATCAAGACCAGCTCCAGTAAAGATCAAGAAGTCAAATATCAGGCGCGAAAAGTTGCTCATCTACTTGACCAACATTTCGGACAATATAACGTAGTTCCTACAACGCCAGATGTCTACGATATAGTAGAGAATTTTGATCAAAATCCAAATTCATCCGATGCGGTAATCACTGCTGCTGCTTACTCGATATCAAAAGAACTTCCGATCGTATTTGTTACCGATGATATTTGTTGTAAGTTTTTGGCTAAGAATATCTACAAGCTTAAAACTAAAGGTGTCAACGAAATCAAGCTTGTCACCGCAGAAGAAGAATATATCGGTTATAAAGAAATTCAATTCTCTGATGAAGAAATGGCATATTTCTATGAGCATATGAATGAAAATAAATATGCTTGTCTCACCAATCAATATCTGATTGTCAAAAATTCCACGAACGAAATTGTAGATGTATATCGCTGGGAGTCGGATGGCTTTAAAAAGGTATGCAATAGAACAGTAAAATCTATCATGTTCGGAGATAAAATTCGACCAAAGGATATATACCAAACTTGTGCTATTGATTCTATTTTCAATAATACTCTTACAGCCATCTCTGGCAAGGCCGGCAGTGGAAAATCTCTCATATCTCTCATTAGTATTATGTCACTTATTGAAAGTGGAGAATATGACCGACTAATCATTATGTTTAACCCAACGAAGGCAAAAGGCGCTGCAGATATGGGGTTTTATACCGGAAATGCAGTAGAAAAGGCCATGCAGAATTCGATTGGCTCTATCCTCACGACAAAATTTGGAGACAGATATGCGGTGGAAACACTGATGCAGCAAGATAGGATTCGATTGGTTTCTATGGCAGATATTCGTGGTATGGAAGTCAGAGACAATGAAATTCTATACATTACAGAATGTCAGAATACTTCCATCGATCTATTGAAGCTTTGTCTATCTCGTGCCAGCAGTGGATGTAAGATAATCATCGAAGGTGATTATGATTCTCAGGTTGATTCGTATTTATTTGACGGGGCATCCAATGGATTAAAGAAAATTATTGATTCTTTAAAAGGCGATGAGTTATTCGGAGCTGTGAAGTTACCAAATGTATGGAGAAGTAAAATTGCTGCGTTAGTGGACAAAATCAATTGATGCAAACAGGAATAAAAGGAGGAACTGGATGGACGAATTTATGCTACCAATCTTTAAAGAAGATGATATCTATACCGAGTTAATGAAAACGCACCTTAACGACCGGCGTATTGTTTTGAACGGGGAAATTGGGGATGCACTTGTGGAAGAAGCTACATTATATATCATGCAATGGAATAAAGAAGATCGCGATCGAAAGATTGCTCCGGAAAATAGAAAACCGATCTATATTTACCTCAATAGTCTGGGGGGAGATATTACATATGGTCTTGCTTTTATGAGCACAATTCGCTCTTCTATCACACCAATCATTACTATCGTCTTAGGAATGGCTGCTTCTATGGCAAGCTATATTCCAATGGTGTCCACGAAAGCCTATGCTTTTGAAGACTCTACAATCTGTCTACATGATGGATCCGTAGGAGTAATGCAGACAAGAAGAAAAGCAAATGATGTCATGAGCTACGTAGACAGGTGCAGTGAAAGAATGGATAAAATTGTTCTTCAAAATACTAAGATCACTCAAGAGAAGTTAGATGAAATTGCAGACAAAGAATATTACATATTCGCTGATGAAGCCAAAGAACTTGGCATTATCGATGCAATTATTGGAGTCGATGTTAGTATTGAAGAAATTTTATAATATTGGCACAAGCCAAGCAAAAAAGAAAACAAAAAGGAGATAAAAGAATATGGAAACAATCACAATGTCAGTAAATGAATTAGTAAAGGCAATCGCAGCAAACTCTGATAAAACTCAGAAAGAGGTACGTGAAATCGTAGATGTTATGAAAGATGTCGTTATTGAGCAGCTCAAAGAAGCCAAAGAAAATGTATCTGTTACGGTAAAACTTCTTCCGGGAATTTCTGTAAACGCTGCTTATGTAGAGGCTCACGAGGCTCGTAATCCGCAGACCGGCGAAACAATTAAGGTCGATCCGAAAATTTCTGTAAAGGCTAAAGTAGGTCCGTCTTTCAAAGAAGCTGTTAATAACTAATATAGTGTGGAGAAAAAGGAAAATGATTAGAAATTTTGAATGCTACAATTGTAAGAGTCAGTCTGTATGCTCTATCAAAAAAGTTCTGGATAAATTTACAGAAGATGCTAAGAAGCAACTAGGAGTGGATTTGACAATGGATAATTGTCAGAACTATATTCCATTCGGAGAAGATACAGAAGACACAGAGACTTATTAATTGTAAAAACTATAGCCTTGGTAGCGTTAAGCTGTCAAGGCTATTTTTTTGGAGGAGAAGGAATGCAATATACACGACTTTCAAACGAAACAGACGAAGAATTAATTTATCGAATTTGCAGTCAGAAGGACATTATTGGAACTTGGAATGCGGTTGCTGATATTTTAAATTCTATCATTGGCGTAGAAATGGATGAATCTACATATCGTAAGAAATATGCAAAATTAAAAGGAGTACCGAGCTACCATTCCACAGATTTAAATGATGCCTTTGATCTTGAAAAAGAAAAAATCAAAATAAGAGATGAACGCAATGAACTAAGGCGTTTAATTCGAGAACAGGCTCGGAGGGAATCCTATAAAGATCAAATTATCCGTAGCTTGTCTACCTATCCTGGTGTCCAATTAAATTACCAGCCAAAGTTACAGATTGAATATACTCCAGCAGAGAATGATATGATCATTAGTCTATTTGACCTACATGCTGGACTGGAAGTCCATAACCATGTAAATAATTTTGATTCTACTGTCCTAGCCAACAGGTTGCATCAGTATTTAGATAAAATTTGTTCGGTAGCCCTGCTCCACAAATCAGAAAAAGGATATGTAATTTTATCCGAGCTACTGAGCGGGATTATTCATCCGACTCTGCGGATTGAAAACAATCAAGACCTCATTGATCAATTTCTATTCGTTACGGATTGTATTGCTCAATTCTTAGTAGAGTTAAGCCAAATATTTACAGAGGTTCATGTATATATGGCTCCAGGTAATCATAGTCGTATATCTCCTAACAAAGAAGAAAGCCTTGCACATGAGAATATGGATAATCTTGCTCTCCCATTCTTGGAGGCTAAATTGCAAAATTATCATAACATCTTTTGCCACAAGAATGAAGTAGAACAATCTATTGTAATTTTTTCTGTAAGGGATAATCTTGTGGTTAGCTCACATGGCGACAAGGAAACGCCTGCAAATGCCATTCAGCGCTTAACACTTTTTCTGGGTCAGCAGCCGGACTTATATTACTGCGGTCATATGCACACAAACGCATTAACGACAGTAACAAATTCCAAAGTTATCCAGAGTGGATGTATGAGTGGTTCCGATAGTTTTTGTATGGATAAGAGATTGGCAAATTCACCCGAACAAACTCTTTCGATTATTACTTCTGAAGGTTTGGACTGTTTGTATGATGTAACTTTAAAGTAAAAAGGAAGTGATAAATATGGCGACTCAAGCGAATAACACACAGACGGACACGCCAAAAAGACTTAGTGCTGCAGAGGCCAGAAAAAGAGTCACCGAATTGGAAAAGCTACTTGATGAAAAAAATGAACTCATTAAGAAGTACGAGGAACAGCCTTATTGTTATCTGTGCGGAAAACACAAACCCACGAGAGAATTTTATGTTAGTCCAGACCCCAATGCTAAACCTGGGTATTCGCGAGTGTGTAAAAAATGCGCTTATCTAATTGCAAATCCAAAAGATGAAAATGGAAATTATATGGAACCCACAAAAGCCAGCATTATGGTAGCGTTGGAATACCTCGACAGGCCTTTCATTAATAAGCTTTGGGACACCTCATATTTTGAATGCCACAATGGACAAAGACATGCAAAAAGAAATATATGGACTGCATATATAAAAAATGTTTCTTCACTGGATGCCTATAAAAATCTACGCTGGAAAGATGGAGATAACTTTAAAACCAATGCTTCAATCGCTCATATGGATAAAGCACTCCCAAGTTCCGAAGAAGAAAAACTGGATGCCGAAAAAAAGAGTATACAGGAAACATTGGAAATAGAATATGAAAAGAATAAGAGAGATGTAATTCAGGCGGCCGGTTATGATCCTTTCGAACATCATCCAATCGAAGCAGATAAACCGCTTTTATATGGTAGTTTAAATAGCATGATTGACGATGAATGCCGGAACGATGGTATGAAGTTGAGAGCCGTTATTCAGATAGTTAAAGCCTTCAACCAAATTGAGAAATTGAATGATCAGATTGATATGCTTTTAGCAGATCCATCTATGGCAACGCATAACGCTGCAGAAATTGATAAGAAAACAAGCACCGTTCAGAAACTTATCACTTCTGCCAATGCCCTAGCGAAAGAAAACGGTATTTCAGTAAATAACAATAATAATAAGTCTAAAGGCGCTAATACCTTAACAGGAAAAATGAAAGCCTTGGCTGAAATTGGATTCGAAGATGCTAAAATTAATGCCTTTGACATTGAAACATGTAGAGGAATGCAGCAAGTAGCGGAACTGAGTGAAGCTGCTAGACACAAGCAGCTGGGTTACGACGAGAACATTGCCCAGGAAATCAAAGACATAAAAGTGGAATTGGTAGAAACTCTAACCAAAGAAAGGGACGCTGCTGTAGAAAGCTTACGAATACTCCTGCAAGAAAATCTGGAACTCAAAGACTATCTCAAATCTAAGGGTCTGGTAGATGATCATTTCCAGGCCACACCATCATGAGTGAATATGTACTGAATAGTTCCGGACTTTATCTGCCAGAGGATTATCAAGTTTTCCATAATCCATATGCTTCAGGTCTATCTACACGACAGATCGAAGAATATGAACGTTGGAGTAAATTTATTACTTGGGGCAGAAAGAATCCTGTACTATTCGCAGAAGAAATGTTTGGCATCGAATTCATGGATTATCAAAGATATGTTTTTGCAATGTCATGGAATACTCCATATGTGGTATGGTGCTGTTCGCGAAGCTCTGGAAAAACTTTATTAGGGTCCGTATTCATTATGACTAAGACTCTACTTATCCCAAACCACACTTCATATATCATCTGCAATGTCGGAAGTCAGGCCATTGAACTTTTCACTAAAATTGAAAAACTTGTCTATAATCAAATCCCTAGTTTTACTACACTGACTGATTTTTACCAAGGAGAATTAGTAAAAAGTGCTTCCAATACAAATGGATTTATTCATAATCCAGCTTCATATCACTATGCAGTCTATAACGGCGCATCAGTAAATACTCTTAATGGTTCATTCGATAATAATAGGTCACGTCGCAGTCAATTAAATTTCTATGACGAAGCAGGTTTCATTGGAAACGAAGAAATCTTTACGACTTCTGAACCTTTTTGTACTCAAAATGCAAGCTTCCAATTAGGTAAAGATGTTAGCGACGAAGAATTAAAGGCTATGCCACGTCCGTTCAATCATCAACTCATTTATGCTTCCTCTGCTGGTAGAACAGATCAATATTTTTTCAAAAAATATCGAGAAGCTTCTTTGCATATGGATGCAGGAGACAAACGATTAGCGTAGATATATCTACAATAGTCCGCTGCATTTGGAAACTATGCAGTGTATGCTTTCAAATTGCTGGAAAATCCTTAGAGCCATAATGCTACAACATCAGGTTGAGATAATACCTAAGTGTGAAAGTTAAAAATATTATGGATTGGATAATCAGCAGCTAAGCCCTGATGAGGGGAAAGTTCAACGACTATTACCTGTAATGGTATTAGGAGCAAGTGCTCCGAAAAGGAAGCCATCTAAAGCTTCAATGAAGCCATGATGAATGATATAGTCTGTACTTTAGTGAAAGCTAAAGAAAATCTATTTCATATTTAAAAAGAAGATATGATCCGAAAAATTATACGTAAAAATAATGAAATAGATCTTTTAAGAAGTAACGCCTCTTAAAAGTAACATAATAGATTTTTGTGCAGATATTAACTCAGATATGGTCATCAAGGCGACCAGACATGGAATTGCGCTACCTACTCCTCTTCTAACCCAAGAGACAATCGATTCTCGTATGCGTGAAGATAAAGAAGCGGGTCTGAGAGAATATGGCAATATTTTCACGTCAGAGGGTGGTGAAGGTCAGATCATCAGACGTGCTACCATTATAAAAAACTCAATTCCTATGATCCCTGTTTTGGTTGATCCAGATGGAGAAGGCTTTTATGGTCTTGCATACGACCCTGCTCGCCAGCATGATAATTCGGTTATTGCAATCGGAAAATTCTACAAAGATGAGAATGACGAATGGAAAATGCGGCTTGTAAACATGATCAGTTTGGTTGACGTTATGAAAAAGCGCAAGACTCCTATCAATACCCCAAGTCAGATCAAAATTCTTAAAGAAACCATTTCAAATTATATTCCCCCTACAGATATCTTATACGATCATATGATTTCATTACTTGTCGATGCAGGTTCCGGAGGCAGTGGTGTTCCTATCAGCGACTTTCTCTGCGAAGGCTGGTATACACAGGACCATCGCAGCTATAAAGGACTAATTGATCCAGAATTCAACGAAGGTGATGAAAAAAGATTCCCGGATGCTGTTAAAGGGAAACTAAGATTAATTTCTCCTCTAAAATACAAATCCGAATTATTTGAATCTCTAATCAAAATGATCGAATCCAATGCTATTGAATTTCCAGAAGAATATTTAGGCAAGGGATATATCGAACTTATCTATGAAACGGACGGCAAAAACTATCGGAAGCAGAGATACAAGTATCCGACTGAAAAAGAAGAAAAAGAATTGAAGAAAAAGGGAATCTACATCGAACAGATTACTTATCACCTATCTCCGGATGAAGAGGTTGCCTTGAAACAAATTGATGCTGCTAAGACCGAGTTGGTTAATATTTATCGTTTTAAACAGTCTTCCGGAAAAGACAGATTCGATTTAGCCCCAGAAAAGGCTAACAAAATGCATGACGATAGGGCATATTGCATCAGTCTTCTCGGCTGGCAGTTAGCACAATTAAGACGTTCAAACATTATTAATAAGCAGCGTCCCAAAGAGGATCCTAAGCAATTCTTTAAGATCAGACCTCCTAAAAAAGTGACTCAATTCTAAATTTACAAAAATCCACCTAAATCGGTCGAAAAGAAAAAATCTAAGCGTTCATCTTTTGAACATAATGATATCGTAAAATCAAATCTATTTTCTTCATCTTCTGGAAGAAAAACATAGATAGGTAAGCATTGTCAAATAATTTCAGTGCTTACCTATATTTTTTAAAGGAAGGAGGGAGGTTTAAAGTTGGAGGGAATCAAAAGAAGCAAGACTTCTATCTCAAAACAAGATTCGAATGACAAAGAGCGTCAATATACCCAAAAGATAGATTTTGCTCAATTAAAGGAATTAGTTCTTCAGAATGTAAAGAACAATCGTACAAAAACATATACACAGTATACCAAAGAACGTTTGAAAACGTTTCTTCGAAATCCTGCGAGTAATATTAATACAATAAGAGACGTTTCTGCATTTTTAGCCCGCAACTCAATGATCTATAAAAAGATTATTGCGTATGTAGCACAGCTACCTCTCTTTTCCTATAACATAATTTATAAAACGGATTTTAGTAAAGAATTTGATAGAGATACTTTTCTCAGTAAATATCAAGATATCCTAAAGCGTTTGCAGGAAATCAATATGCAGAAAGAATTCCAGACTGTAATTGCTACCGCTTTACGTGACGGAGTGTATTACGGCTACGTTTATGACTACGATGGTGACGGATATTTTCTATATGGATTGGATCCCCAGTATTGCAAAATATCTAGTATAGATAATCTTGGAAACTATATCATATCTTTTGATGCTCAGTATTTTAGCCAGGGAGATAACTCTGTATATGTCGAAGGTATCGATGGGGATATGACCGGAGTATGGGATCAAGTATTTATCGATGGATATCGAGCTTATCAACAAGACACTGTTAATAATAGATGGTTCGACTTACCGCCAGAAAAAACATTATGTCTGCTGGCAGACGAAGATGCGCTCATACCTCTTCCTTATTTTTTACCAGTGTTTATAAGTTTACTAGATCTATTGGACCTAGAGCAGATTCTAGCTTCTAAAACAGAGCTGCAAAATTATGTATTGCTTCTTAGTAAAATTCCATTAATCCCTAATACAAATGAAGTAGATGATTTTGCTGTATCTCTGGATATGGTACAAGCTATGCAAGATGTAATTGATAGTGTTGTACCCGATTTAGTAGGTACTGCATATTCTCCATGTGATCTGGAAGTTATTCACTTCGATCAAGCAAATAGTGCCGAAGACACTGATGCACTATCCAAATCTATGAACAATCTATTTTCTAATCTTGGTTTTTCAGAATTAATCGTAAGCGGCGGTTCAAGCACTAACAGCGTAGGCTTGTCTTTTTCTATCCAGAATGATGAATCATTCGCATTGAAATATGTAGATAGATTACAGAACTGGATGAACGGCTATATCCGTAGAAACTATTCTGAAGACTTCATTTTCAAATTCCATCGGATTACTTATTTTTCGCAAAAAGATTTTGTCACTCAAATAAAAGAAGCTGCCACTTTGGGGTTGCCAGTAGCCATGGACTATGCGACGGCTTTAGGGTCCACTCCGTATGAAGTAATGAACGCTACTTATATGGAACAAGCGCTGGGGATCAAGGGGGAGAATCCACTATGGCAACCACTTAAAACTTCGTATACCCAATCGTCTGAGGATAGTGCTGGAGCACCAGAGAAGGATCCTGAAGATTTATCTGACGAAGGTGTCGCTACAAGAGATGGAGATAAGAATGCTAACACAGCTGCAACGAGGTGAGAAATATAAATGAATAATTTATTCATCATGACGAAGGACAAGTGTACTGCCGATACATTGGCAAAGCTGGGTTTTCGGAAGATCTGCTCTGATCAGTGTGGAATTTTTTACTTTCAAAATCAGGCGCATTTCAATTTCAATGCTTATGACATTGATAAAAATAAAATAGCTTTTACCAATGTTATGCACATATAAACGAAAGGAGGGAGAGATGAAGATTGAAACGTAAATTACTATTTTTAGAAGATTTATATGATGTGTTCATCAAAAATCAAATACATACTTTTAATGCTAAATCAGATAATGACGGGCAGCCATTATACGTACAAACACATGGTCACATTTCTTTCTCTGAAGATGCAAAAGAAAATCTTTTATTTGTAAATCTAAAAGCATGTCACTGTGGTAAAAATTTAAACCACTCTTTTATTTCCCAAGAAAATATGGAACACGCATTGCCTAGCTTACCAGACAGACCAATCCTAGGCTTTCTACATCAAGTAGATGGGCAATGGGAATTTTATGGTCATAATATGGAAATCGACAAAGATGGAAACGTCGAATATCAAGAAATCCCTGTAGGACATTTCCCGCAAAATTGTAATCCGACTCTTGTATATGATGAAGAACAAAAGAAAACATATGTACACGCTAAGGGTGTTGTCTATGAAGATTACACTCATGCGGCCGATGTATTACGTCGCGAACAAGAGTGTGCCGTCTCCGTTGAATTGGCGATTCGCGATCTTAACTATTCTCAAGAAGATGGGCTATTACATATTAATGATTTCATTTTCTCTGGATGTACCATCCTCGGAAAAGATGATAATGGAAAAGCCGTTAATCCCGGAATGCAGGGGGCCAATGTAACATTAAGTCTTGAGGATTTCAGTAAAGAAAACAATTCCATTTTTTCACACAATATCGAAGATAAACTGCTTCAAACTTTAGATCAGCTAAATCAGACGCTGGCTAAATTTGATATAAATAATCTTCAGAGAAAGGAGGCTAACAGTCAAATGGATAAATTAATCCAAGAATTGATGCACAAATACAGTATTACACAAGATCAAATTGATTTTTCTATTGAAGGATTAGACGAAGAAGCTGTTACAGCATTATTTGCTGAGAAATTTGGTGACAAGGATCCTGAATCAAATCCAGCCTTTGCGCTTTCTAGCCAGATTGTTGATGGTCTATACGAAGCACTCAGCGTGGAAAAGATTGAAACCGAATACGGTTCCTATTCCAAATATTCTTATGTGGACTATGACAGTGAGGTTTCAGAAGTATACGCGTATTCCAGAGATGACTGGAAATTATATGGATTTAATTATACAGTTTCTGGCGATGCGGTTTCTGTTGATTTTGATTCTATGAAGAGAAAGAAATTCTCGATTGTTGATTTTATCGATGGAGCAGATGGTGATACTTCCCTATTCTCACTTGTACATCCGGTATTAGAATCTGCAATTGCGACAACGAAAGAAGCCGATAAGCTTGCATATGAACAGCAAATTCAAGATATTAAAAATTCTTTCTCTGACTATGAAGATCTGAAGGCATTCAAAGAGACTCAAACACTTGAGATGGAGAAAGCTGCTAGAGAAAAAATCTTAGCAGATGATTCTTACTTTGAGATTCGTGATACTGACGAATTTAAGACTCTAGTTGAAAAGGCTGAACAGTACTCTTCTACTGAATTAGCAGATGAGGCTGATAAACTTCTTTTACAGCATTCTAAAGCTCAGGCTTTAGCTGCTGCAGCAGAACATTTCTCTGTAAATTCTAACCGTCAGGTACGAGTACAGTCAAAGACAAAAGAAGAACCGAAAAATCCATATGGAACTTTATTTGATGATTGTGAACTCAAATAATTCCGTAAACAAGATTGCATAATGCAGTCTTTTTTTATTGCAAAAAATGAAAGGAGTAAAGACATGGCAACGAATTTTATCAAATACGTAAAACATGCGGTTGCGGGTAGCTCAAAGCTAAAAGCAACAATCGCAGGACATATTTATAACATTCAGATTGAACAGGATCTGGATAACGGAAGCATCGTCGCTAAAGGCGATTATGTAAAGGCTGAAGTCTATAAAGCAAAAGATTCTACAGGCTTTGCTGGTAAGGTGCTGGATAAAGCAGCGAATGGCAATTGGTACATCGAGGTAGTAACCCCAGGTGACGCGCTGCTTATGCTGACAGTTCCGGTAATTTATGAAGAGTATTCTTCTGTGATGCAGAACGAATCTAATTTCTATAACGCGAATGGTGACATTACCCGCTGTTATGAATTATACGCAGGCGACATCTTTGAGATTTCTCCAGAGGGCATCAGTGGCGAGGTAGCTAAAGGTGCAGATGTTGAAGTTGTGAGCAAAAAACTGTCCATCAAAGCTGGAGAATAAGAAGGGAGGAAAGAAATAATGAGAATTAATTTTTCAAGCGAAAACACAAATAGAGTATTCTCTACCAGAGATTTCGGTGAATTCTCCCAGCTTATGTATGAAACAGCAATGGGGCATCCGCAGGTAGAGAAAAAACTGGCAAATGATAAAATCCGTCAGGTTATGTTTGAAATCTTAGGTGTAGAGCCGGGATGCAAACGTAAAGAACTTAGAAAAGCTATTCGCAGACATAAAGATGATATCTTCGAGGTTATTGAGGAAACCGTTGACAATCTGCTGGTAAGTGGTTGGCAAGAGAATGAATTTTTCAACGAGTTCGTTGATCTGAGAAATCTTGCTGCCGGTGACAGAAACGAATTCTATTCCATTGAGGATATTATTCTGACTGTATCAGAATTATCGGGCGGCAGTCACGATCTTCTACGTCAGAGATTAAATGAAGGTGAGTCTTACAGCATTAAGACAAGCTGGTATGGGATTAATTTTAGTTCCCGGGCATTGTAAGGTGCTTTGAATTTATAATAACGCATTGAATTGCTGGAAATCCTTAAAGCTAATTACACTACAACGTAAGTATGAAATAGAACTAAGCGTGAATGTAGCGAAAGCAGAAAAAAGTAATTAGATGATACATGGTCAAATCCTAAATATCAATAGCATGGGACGCCTAAATTTTAGGTGTTTTATTTTGCTTAAAATAGGAAATCAGCAGCCAAGTTCTGAATAAGAAAAGGTTCAACGACTATCCCGCAAGGGAGTAGGATTACAAGCTATTGGTAATTCGAAGTGGTGCGCACCCTCTTTATAAAGGGTGAAGATATAGTCTAATCTTTAGCGAAAGTTAAAGGGCTATTATAGCCAACACGGAGTAGCGTCCGAATTAATATCATTTTTCAACAAGATAAACATGGGAGAGCAACAGATACAGGAAAAATCATGTGGTATTTATTGTATCGAAAATATGGTAAATGAAAGAAAGTATATTGGTTTGTCACGAGATATAAAACGAAGATGGAATGAGCATACGTCAAAACTAAATAAACATACTCATCCTAATCAATATTTGCAATCTGCATGGGACAATAATTGCATAAAACACGCAGCAGACAAATATGGCATAAATAGAGGCAGCATTTCTTCGTGCATTAAAGGAAGATTAAAAAGCGCTGGTAAACACCCGATTACTGGCGAAAAATTAACATGGGAGTTAGTTGAAAAATGATATTTGATTGTTAAATGTAATGTAAAATCTATACAGAATATGAGCTTTTTATGGCTGGTAGAGTAGATTGGGCTGGATTTATCCAAAAAATCTACGAAGCAATGGATAAATATGTCAACGACATGGTTTATTCTTCTGTTATGGCTGCAGGTACGAAAGTACTGCCGACTTCCCAATTCTCTAAATCTGGTGCACTGAATGCAGATACTCTGCTTACTCTGGTTGAGGATGTTCAGGCTGCTACCGGAGATGAAGTTGTTATTATGGGAACACGTTCCGCACTGGCAAAAGTTGCTGCCCTGTCTGATGTTGACTGGATCTCCAACAGCATGAAAGAAGAAAGAAATACTACTGGACGCTTAGGTATTTGGGAAGGTGTAAGACTGGTTGAGATTCCGCAGAGATTCGCACCGAACGACACCACCACCAAACTAGTCGATCCGAAAAAGCTGCTGATTATGCCGACTGGCGATAATAAGTTCGTTAAGTTAGTATACGAGGGCGATCCGCAGATTAGAGAAATTTCTGACGGGGATACCAACATGGATATGACCATGGAATATGAGTACCAGGTAAAAATGGGTATCGCTACCGTTATTGGTAAGAAATTCGGTACTTGGACACTTGACTAATACGTATTTCCAGGGCTGTCTTTATGGCAGCTCTGGTGTACAAATGGGATAAAAGGAGAAGGCTATGAGCACAAGAAAAACTACTACTATTAAGAAACCTACTATCAAAACAGCTGAATCTGTGGCTTCTGCTGCTGAAGAAAAAGTGGAAGCTGTAAAAGTTGTTACTGATACAAAGACAAAAGAGCCTAGGGTATATCAGTCAAACGACCTGATTCCGGTTCGCTCTATCACTCATGGTGAGCTGTTAATGCAGGGAAAGAAATCCGATATTTTATATCGTTGGTATTCCTATGGGGATGTAACTGAAGTTGAATATCAGGATCTTTATACCTTAAAGAATTCAAAAAGTTCTTATATTTATAAGCCGTTCTTTGTTATCGAGGATGAAGAACTGCTTGAAAATCCGAGATGGAAAGATGTAGCAGAACTGTACGATTCTTTATATGATTATTCGGACCTTGATGAATTTTTCAAATTACCTCTGCCGGATTTCAAGGCTACTTTGGCACAAGCTCCCACTGGTTTAAAGGATGCCATTAAAATGGAAGCAGCTGACAGGATTGATAAAGGTACGCTTGACAGTATCCAGAAAATTAAAGCGATCGATGAAGCGTGTGGAACAGATTTGATCTGCACGATTCAGTGATCAGGGAGGTTGTCTTATGACTACCTACGCTCAGATCTATGAACGTTTCGCGCAAAAAATTACAGATTTCAAACTGTTAGAATTAGCAGATGAAGATGTAACGAATATGCTGCATGAATGGATGGTGGCGGCTCTTCCAAAATGCAGATTTATCGAAAACGATTTAGATGCACGAAATGATGAACAGCAAACTTTCGATGTTAATTTAACTAATACAGAAATTGAAATTATTTGTACGCAGATGGTATCTGAATGGTTAGCACCACAGATTAATTCACAGTTATACGTGAGTCAGTTCTTCGGTGGCAAGGAGGAGCGATTCTTTGCGCAAGCAAATCAGCTGGATAAGCTTATGGTTTTGAAAGATACGAATGAGCTTGTGGCACAGAAACTCGCTCGCGACTACAGATACCAGCAATTCATAAAAGATTATAGGAGTTCACTATGATTTCAGTTTATGGTGAAATCCCTAATACCGCTCTAAAAAGTAATATCTCAGATCTAATTAATCAAGTCTTTAAATTACTCCCATATAAAGAACAGAATCATGCGAATCTTGATCAGACCTTTGCTACTCTCCTATTTCGGATAGGTGGAATGGCTGACCTATTTGAGCAAGAACCAAGATGGGTAACACTATTATCCTTCTTAGAAGCAGCTCGTAAAGAGAACGATTTTCGAATGTACAGAAAATCAATTCTTGACGTTTGCTCAATCCTCTCTGAAATTAAGGAACAGTTACCAAATGCTTGAGAAATATAAAAAGCGCATGGCGTTGCAAGGGCAATATATGGGCGAAGCTTTGAAGAAGCAGTCTGATGATATTATGAACGCCACCTTTACAAATGATATTCAATTTCGAAAAGTTAAAATCAACGACGAATATATCGATGCAAAATATATCACTTATACTTACTATTCCATTTCTGGTGACAATGTAGATTATCATTTACAGTTTCGTCCTGGGGTACATTATCCTATTGGAACTTACGTTGATGTTCCGGATGATGTGAACGAATATCACAGATGGCTAATAGTGGGGCGCAGTGATGAGCCGCAATTTGTAAAATATAACATTTTAAAATGTAATTGGTTATTCAAGTGGATGGATGGAAACGTGATCCGTGAATGCTTGGGTGTTTTAAGAAAACGTCAAAGTTACAATTCAGGATTTCTTTATTGAACAGAAGTCCGCTGCAGTAGGAAACTCTGCAGTGTATCTCTTTGAATTGCTGGAAACTCCTTAGAGTTCTTTTTACTACAGCACAATGATGAAAAAAGCATAAATGCGAATGTTGAAAAAAAAAGAAATTGGATAATCAGCAGCTAAGTCTCGAACAGAGAAAAGTTCATCGACCATTGCTTGCAAGAGCATTAGGGCAAGTGCCCGAAGTGGAGAGCACCTAAATTCTTTATTGAACATGGTGAATGATATGGTCAAATCTTATATGAAAGTATAAGAAACAATTATTTATTTTAGTGTAAAAAAGACAGGAAAGCGATTGGCCCTGAAGTGGTAAACTAAAACTGGACACAGGGGTGCAAAAACTGGACACGATGATATAATCTATGTACAGAGAAATATCAT
>PPYE01511482.1_pt1 | contig 22640 bp, 18 predicted proteins | sample 1559881 | NCBI WGS metagenome assembly PPYE01 (sample SAMN08240022, study PRJNA423297) | Human gut metagenome, whole genome shotgun sequencing project.
TTACCGTTTTTCTTCCTCTTGCTCTTCTTCGACAATAATGTCCAGCGTACGCCGCACTATGGCCGCAGCCATCGGTTCCGAATCTCTGTCGATGTAAATCGTGCGCTCAAAAAAAAGATGCAGAGGCCAACCTGTATCCAAATGGATCTCTTCCGAAGAAAACTGCTCCATCCGTGAACGGATGCCGCTCATTCCCGAGGCGATGGAATCTCTCATAGCCTGCGTCATCGCCTTTTCTCCGCCTAACGCCGTCACAAACTGTCCGAGTGTCGCGGACAACATTTTGCTGCCGTCCGCTTCCGTATAAGTATTGCATACGGCACTGTATGAATCTGTCAGTCTGCCGTCGATCCAGAACGAAGTCTTTCCCCGCACAGAATCCCGGCCCCCCAACAGCGGAGCGAACGTCTCGTCGAATTCGTATACCTGCGTCGAATCGAGCCGTGCCCCATGGAAAAAGAACATGCGCCCCAAATCATCGTTCACGGCATTGATCACGACCGATGGATCGGAAAGGGTACGGGCCATATATTTGCGGAAATTCTTTTTCGGAAAATTCTTCCGTTCCGCCGAAGGTATCGTCTCCCACATAACCCTCACGGCGGGTTCGACAGATGCCTCGGCCTGTGCGACCAGCGTTTCGAGGTTCGCGATACCAAGCAACGAACCGGTTTCATCCGTCTCGAACTCAACGACACAAGGCCCCGTGGCCGACGCGATCGCATCGTGCATCAGCTGGTCCTCCTTATCGGTGGTCATGTAATCGCCGTATGTCAGACGGATCTTGTAACGGTTCTTGGTCTGAGAAAGGATTTCAAATACACGCCGTTCGCTTTGTCGGCATACGAGCGTCGTATCGCCTCGATCATCTATCTTGAACTTCTCCTCCCGAGCCTCATAGGCATACTTGTCTCCCGGAGTCCAATAGGCGCAGATCTGCACCGAGGAATCCGGCATGATCTGGGCTCGCAAAACCGACAACCCCTCTGTCAAACAGCAGAGTGCACATAAAAACCATTTCATCGTACAGAATAGTTAAAGATCTTTCAGACATTCACGAATCACCTGCTCGTCCACGCCCCGCTCCTTGAGTCTGCGAATCGCCTCGCTTACCCTTTGCGGCCGTTCCAACCGTTCGTAAAGCATATCCAGAATTTCATGCAATACTTTTTTCAGTCGGACCGGACCGTCCGGCGTATCGTAATCCATATCTCCGAATGTCGAAGTATGCCGATGGAGAACGAGGTAATAAGTACCGGCGATCAGCAACGATGCGATTTGCCGGAACGGCGTTTTCTCCCCCCCCCTCGCGAATTGCCGCTCATAGGCTTCGTAAGCTTCCCGATAGTACGTTTCCCGATTTGCGGCGGCACGGCGTGTCGTATCGTTTACATCGGTAATCTCCCAGACCAGCAGTCTCTGCATCTCCGGACTGTTGTAAAGAAAATCGGTCATTCGTGCGAACATCCTTTCCAAAGCGGAACGCTCTCCGCGTTTCAAGGCTTCGTTGCCGAACAAATCGTGCATCCAATAATCAATCGTGCGGATGTAACAGTCGAAAACCTGTTCCAAAGATCCGAACTGCCGCAGCACGACATTGGGATCCGTTTTGGCTTCGCGGACTATATCCATCAATGTGATATGGGTAAAATCCTTTTCTTGGAGAATCCGGCCGACAGCCGACAGAATATCGGCCTGCACCTGTTTATTGGTTCGACGGCGGCGGAGCGTCCCCTTCGTTGACTGGTTTTCCTTCATTCCGGTCATGTTTCCCTGTTCCAACTTTACAAAAATAAACTTTCGCCTTCATTTTAACAAATTTAATTTGATAAAATCAAGAGAGCATCTTTTTTATTTCAATAATTCTTTCTTCCCGCCGATTGCAAAACGAACAGCTCCGAATAAATCGACCTCAACAGGATAAATTATTTTCCAATGGAAATTTGTTTTATCGGAAAATAAATATACCTTTGTCGCGGTCGGAATCATACAGATCCGATTTTTAACGGAATTCGATGAATTAAAAAATAAGGCCACATGAAACACATCATTATCGGAGGAGTCGCCGGAGGCGCGACAGCGGCGGCAAGAATTCGCCGGACAGACGAGAAAGCCGAAATCGTCCTGCTCGAAAAAGGTAAATACATTTCGTACGCCAACTGCGGGCTGCCATATTACATCGGCGGAACAATCGCCGAACGGGAGAAACTGTTCATGCAGACACCTGCTTCGTTTGCCAAACGTTTCAATATCGACGTGCGGGTCGAGAACGAAGTAATCGGGATCGACACGACGAAAAAGCGAGTCGAGGTACGCCGTGCAGACGGATCCACCTATACAGAAAACTACGACAAAATGCTGCTTTCGCCCGGCGCGTCCCCCGTGCGTCCGCCTTTGAAAGGCATAGAAGCCGAAGGCATATTCACGCTCCGCAACATCGAAGATACCGATCGGATCAAAGAGCATATATCTTCGCACCGAATCGGGAGTACAGTCATCGTCGGAGCCGGATTCATCGGATTGGAGATGGCCGAAAACCTGCACCGCACGGGAGCCGAAGTATCTGTCGTGGAAATGGGCAATCAGGTGATGGCTCCAGTCGATTTTTCAATCGCGGCCCATGTACACCAGCACCTGTCGCAAAAAGGTATCAAACTCTATCTCGAACGCAGCGTCGAACGATTCGAGCGCCAAGGCGAAAAGATCGAGGTTTTCTTCTCTACCGGAGAAAGCATTGCAGCCGACATGGTTCTTCTGTCTATCGGGGTTCGTCCGGAAACGACATTGGCCAAGGCCGCCGGACTGAAGATCGGCGAAACGGGCGGCATCTGGGTAGACGATTACCTGCAAACTTCGGCAACGGATGTTTACGCAGCGGGCGATGCCATCGAATTTCCGCATCCGCTGACAGGCAAACCGTGGCTGAACTATTTGGCCAACCCTGCCAACCGCCAGGGACGCATCGCCGCCGACAATATGGTCTTCGGCAATACGACAAAATACGAAGGAGCCATAGGCACTTCCATTGCCAAGGTGTTCGACATGACAGTAGCTTCGACAGGACTCGCAGCGAAACGGCTCAAACAGTCCAGTATTCCGTATGCCAGTTCGACGACACATTCGGCATCGCACGCCGGATATTATCCCGATGCACTTCCGCTGACCATCAAGCTCACGTTCGACCCGGCAAGCGGCAAACTCTACGGAGGTCAATGCGTTGGCAACGAAGGAGTGGACAAGCGCATCGACCAGATTGCACTAATCATCAAAAACGGCGGCACGGTATATGACCTGATGAAAGTCGAACACACTTACGCACCACCTTTCTCCTCGGCCAAGGACCCGATCGCCATCGCGGGCTATACGGCGAACAATATTATCAGCGGAGCAATGCCCATAGTGACATGGCGGCAGATTGCAAGAGCCGATCTCAGCGACATCCTGCTGCTCGACGTGCGCATCCGCGAGGAGCATGCCTTCGGGGCAATTCCCGGGTCGGTCAACATTCCGCTCGAGGAACTCCGCAGCCGACTCGGCGAATTACCACACAAAAAAGCCATCTATGTCTATTGTGCCGTCGGCCTGCGCGGATACCTGGCGGTAAAAATTCTGTCAGGACACGGATTCCGCAACGTGAAGAACCTGTCGGGTGGTTACAAAACCTATTCGACGGCGATCGAGCCGATCGTAACCCGGACTGCCGCAACCGCTATGGACAGACGAATGGATACGGATACCCTACTCGGCAGCAACCGCATGAAGACCTTAAGAATAGACGCATGCGGATTGCAATGCCCCGGTCCGGTTATAAAAATCAAGCAAGCGATCGACTCAATCACCGAAGGCGAAAGGATCGAAATGGTCGCTACCGATGCCGGATTCTCGCGAGATGCGCAAGCATGGTGCGACACCACAGGCAATCGGCTCATCAGTAACTCGGAAGAGAAGGGGAAATATACGGTCATCATCGAAAAAGGTTCATCCAAAACATCCACGATGCCACTCGAGCACGACGCTAAGGGCAAGACGCTGATTATGTTCAGTGATAATTTGGACAAAGCGCTGGCGACCTTCGTACTGGCTAATGGCGCGGCAGCCACCGGACAGCCGGTGACAATATTCTTCACCTTCTGGGGATTGAACGTCATCAAGAAAATCGCCAAACCGAAGACGAAAAAGGACATCTTCGGACGCATGTTCGACATGATGCTGCCGTCGTCATCGCTCAAATTACACCTTTCGAAAATGGATATGTTCGGGATCGGCAACCGGATGATGCGCCGCATCATGAAGCGGAAAGGAATCGACTCGCTCGAAACGCTGCGCCGGCAGGCTATCGACAACGGCGTGGAATTCATCGCCTGCCAAATGTCGATGGACGTGATGGGCGTCCGGCGCGAAGAACTGCTGGACAACGTGACCGTAGGCGGCGTCGCCTCCTACATGGAGCGTGCCGGAAAAGCGAACGTGAACCTATTCATTTGAATCCATTATGACAGCACAGTTATCGAAAGGATACCGGCCGATGTCGTCGAGAACAGAAACCGGCGCCTCAGGCGGCTACCGGACGCCTGTTGTAAAATACCATGTAGACCGGACAAAAGCCGATTCAATAAATTCATTTTCACAAATTCGCCACCGCCGGAACAATCTGGCGGCGGCGAATTCGTCTTCAGCGATTTGTCGGACAGCCGTTCCTGCCTAAACGGCTATTATCAATATATAACGGTCATTTACAATTTCAAAAATGGAATTTGACGGACAATCCGAAATTCCAGAATCCAGGATCAAAGAAGCCGTCATGTCCACCGCCGATCACGGCTCCGATCACAGGACGGTAATCCACTTCCAAAGAGATCGGGGCATTTTTGAAATGACAGCCAAAAGCGCAGGAGCCGGCCACACCGAGTAAAAAACCCGAATCGTCAAAGTCATAAAACCCCAAGGCTCCACCCACACCGGCATTCAGATACCAATCGCAAGTCCGGGGTGTCCAATTCCACTGGCAGCAACGCCAATTATAGATTCCCGTAACGGACAGTCCTTCAAAATGAGGAGTCGCCAGCGTGATTTGCAAAAAATTCCGATACGAAAGATCGCGTTGATAAAGAAATTCCGCACCATCTCCCAACCGTAATCCCACGGCGTTTTTCCCTTGAGCCGAAACCGTCTCGAAAGCGAACAAGCTGCAAACAAGAACCAATAAAATCTTTTTCATAAAACAATTATACATATAATGATTCATATGGAATTATCACCGGCCACTCAATCGTCATCATCATCGTCATGATATTTCCCGTATTTCCGCTTCCCGTATTTCGGGTGTTTCTTATACCCGTGCCTGTGCGGATGATACTTCCCATGCCGTTTGCAATAGGAGTCGTAATGCTCGTGCCAGTAATCGCTATGACAATGCACCCGATCATAGAACAGAGCACGATACGACGACTCGGAACCGATTCCCAGTTCGATCAGAATCCGCCCCCAGCCCTCACGTTTATAACGCTTATAATGGTCACAGACATCGCGCATGTTTCGTCCCGAGGTGCGGGCAATCTCCAGTGCAAGGCCCACATGCCCCCAATCTCTGCCGCAACGCCGGTAATAATCATTGAGCGATTCTTCCGAAATATCGTATTCCACGCAGAGGCGCCGGCAAAAATCCGACAAATCGACCGAAGCATACCGATTGGCATTTCCGATAAAGACGGAAAGCCTGTTTTGTGCGGACAAAGAGCAAGCGAATGCCGCAAAAAATAGCAGCAAACCGATTTTTTTCATAGATAACGTTCAATTAAAACAGATGACATGATACGAACATACCGCCAAGCGAATTTTTCATTTGCCTGTCGGCATGTCTATGCAAACGAATCTACTTCAATAAAGTACCGTCTTCCCGGATTTTGAGATTTACCGCCCTGTCATCTTCCGCTTCCAGCTCGATTCGATAATAATTCCCATCAGGCGTTTCTACCTGTTCCGGCTCATCGTCGGCTTCATAACCGACATAATTATCGTTAATTTCCTGCCGAATCGCAGTTTTAACGGCCTCCGGAAGAGTATCCGTACTGATCTCCCAGGATGTGGAAAGCCAATTTCCGTTGTTGTCAAAAAGCACCTCCTTGGCAACTCCGTCGTGGATGATATCCACCTCAAGCTGTCCGTGCTCCCGATCCGTTTCTACGATTTTGGATGCCGCATATTTCTCCTGCAGAAAATTTTTCACCCCCTCGGGAAGTTCAACCGGCAGGTAATTCTCGGAATCATCCTCCGAATCTTCCACCGCCCTGATCAGAATTCCCTCTGCGTTGTAATACAGATCCATCTCCCGCGGGCCCTGCTCCACCTCCAAAACATAGACCGGCTCCATGCCTTCACGTTCTATCATATCCACATCATCCGGCCTCCACGACCCGTATTCGCTGTTTTGGAAAGCGTTTTTGACGGCTTCGGGCAAAGCCGCATAAGGAAGATCCGTTTCGGTCATCAGCCAAACGGCTCCGGAAGTAAACCAGGCCTCGGATTCATAATTCCGGCCATGGAAATCCGCAATGTAATAATTACTCCGGGTTTTCCATTTCGGACTGGCTTCAGGATATTTTTGAGAAAACGCAGACTGTAATTTTTCGGGAACGTTCAAGTTGTCATCATCGTCATCACAACTTTCCATGGCCGCTCCGCATACTCCTAAAGCAAGCATCAGAAAAAACATTCTCAGTTTCATAACAAAAACAATTTGAAGTTAGATAAAACAAAGATACTCCACCCGAACTATATAAACAAATATCAAATTCTACATTCACATCTCCGGCAATCGGGCATCGACCGGAAAATATTGTCCGGATCACATCATCAAATTCAAATCATACAACTTGCAATTATACGCCTTCCGAAAGTCTTCGCATTTGAATTATTCGCCGCAAATCGCTATATTTGTACTGTCATGCATGGAGATACGGCGGCGATGCGGGGGCAGAAGTTGAAAAACCGGCTCAATTCGTTGATATACATCGGGCTTACATTCGTGCGGAAGCACCTTTATCCGCACTTTAGGAGCCTTTTTCCGTGTCTCTTTTTTGTTGCCTGTTCGGTGCAAAAAGAGGAAAATCAACTGTATATCATCGTTTTGCAAAGGTTCGTCCGAAAGCCTCCGGTAGTAACGGAAAACATATTTCTGCAAACTCTCGGGAACACGTTCGAGAACAAGGCCCAAAAACAGGGAGACTTATCGGCCCCGCTCCCGATATTACACATAATACACTACACGTCTGCATTTTACACAACAATAAATCTTTCTTACAGGCATTTTGTTAACCCCAAAAATTTCAATGTCATGAGACAAGAGACATTTGCCATTCTTTTTCTGATGCAGAAGGGAGGATTGAAGAAAAAAAGTATTTATTTACAAAGTTATAGAAAAATCATTTCTTTATGAAAAATACTTAGAGCCTGTTTAAAAATGGCTGAAATCTTTTTTAACGAAGTTGTCGTATCAGTCGGAAGTTTCTTTCTTTGAGGTGACCAAACTTAAAAAAAGATGTATCAGACTGACTGCTTTGACGAAAACCGAGTGAAAATATATACGAACTGTATTGAACCAGCAAGAAAGAAGGTGAAAATATGATTTGCGAATGATTTGGAATGCCATTTTTTTTATTTAGTGAAGATCGGTTGTCAATGGCGTATGCTTTCTCTTGACGTCCCAAAGTGGCAGTTGGTTTATTACTACTATCGCAAATGGGCGGCTCTGCTGGACTTTGACTTACTATTAGGGAAATTACGTGTCCATATCATGAGACGCGAGGTCAAAACACGGAACCAAGCGGATAGTCAAATGGAAACACAACGCTTCCTTAAAAAGGTAAAAGGTATAAAACGTCATGTCGTAGTAATAAGAATGACTCTCTTATTGCCGTTATGGTCATAGCTAATGTACATGATAGTAAATTAGTTGAGAGCCCTCAAAGAAATGCGTTCTGGAGTAAGGGTTATTTTTGCCGATGGAGGATATAAAGGGGAGCTAATTGAAAAGACAGTTTAGATGTCAACTTACTTTCATTCCCTGCTTATGTTCGCGAGCTTTAATTTTGCTCCCAATGTATTCCACGAAATCCTCCTTTGCTTTTTGTCAGAACCGGAACCATTGTAAAAGCGGAGCCACAAGCTGCTGTTCTCTGCAACTCCGGCTCCGCACTCCAGCTCAATGCCGGACTGTTAGACAAGTGAATTTTGATCCTATTCTGTCAGACCTCCGCCAATGGCTACAGGAATCTTGAGATCCTCAAACGTCGGTAAGGAGTAGTCCGTAGGATCAAGTCCGTTCGGCGAGGAATCCGTCAAATCCTCGCCCAGCTTGTAGTAAGCCACAAGTCCCGGAGTTTCTGGGTCCACATTCAACATGTTCTCCCGGATCTGGTTGGCCGAACGAACGACATTCCACAGTCTGACTTCCGTCATATAACCGCTGAACGGACGTGTTCCCCACATGAATCTCGGCACCATACCTACCGAGAAGCCGAAGTCCGCACCGCCCATCGTGAGATCCGAAGACATGGTGAAGCTGCCCTGAATGACTCGCTCTCCGTTGACATAGAGGTTGGCGACTCCGTCTGCTGCACAGGTAAAGGCCAAGTGATACCAGATTCCGGTCTGCAACGGGTTGTCCGACCACGTCATTTCCGATTTTCCGGCCATCTGGAGAATGTTCTCAGGCACGGTGCCGCCTCCGGCATCTCCGATACGCATGATCATCACTCCCTCGCAACCCATTACGGTGTTATTGTTTCCGAACGACGATATATTCACTATCGCTTCGTATGTCACCTCTTTGAAGACATTGAGCGGTGTGATGGGTACCTTGAAGAATGAATTGTAGAAACGCGCCGCCCGTATGATCCGTACCGGTTTTTTGATTACGTAGTAGGCGATGTCTGCCCCGTCTATCACGGGTACATCTCCGGTCTGTACTCTCACGGGTAGCAGGTAGGTATTGCCCACCTCAATGTTGTCAAGTCCTGACAGCTGCAGTTTCACGATGTCCGAATAGATCTCCCCGGCAGCGATGTTGGTCGTTTCACTGCTGAAAGAAGCGGTCATGAACGGAAGATATTCCTTGCCATACTTGGCATTGTACTCTTCGACAAAGGCTGCGTCAGCTATCGAATAGGTAACTTCCACATTCGAGGAAACTTTGCTGGAGAGACGGGACTGCAGGTCATAAGCCATCTTGGGGGCATCATTATCCACCTCTATGGTATTCTCGGTGGATTCAAAATAGAGCTTCGGCTCAAGCAGATCCGACTCGTTTTCCCGGCATCCCGCCAATGTAACGAGGGAGAGTGCCAGAAATGCCGACATGTTCAATATCCTATTTTTCATCTTGATTCCAAATTTTATTGTTGATCCGAGTTTTCGCCTTGGGAGTCTTTCGCCTGTGCAGCCTTCCACTCATTGAATACACGTTGGTTCTCCTGTATGGCCCTGCGCATATACTTGTAGTCCGGCGTGTTGTCATAATCTTTCTGGAAACGGTAGGCTCCGACACCGCCCTTGTAGCCGCTCGCCGGCATATAGGATGCCTGCCTAAACAACTGGCCCCCAATGGAGGCAAATTGCTCGAAATTCTCCGTGAGGATGAACTTGTGGGTATTCGGGACATAGTAGTCGAGATCGTCCACTCTGCCATAGGACTGCAGGATGAAGTAGTCGATGTATTCCGGACAGTCGTCATAGAATATGCTGATCTGCCCATCCACACACAGGAGTTTGTGCCCGGTGCCTTCAGGATCGCTCTTCGGGCCGATGTATTTTCCCATCTCCTGAACCAGGTGCAGAATGAGACGGTTTTGATGCATGTTGCCAGCCAATGTGCCGTCCGCGTCGTTGAATCCATTGCCCGGCTCCCAGTCGATGTCGAAGCCGTCCCACTCGTTGACTACAAGGGAATCGCACAGCGCCTTGGCGAATCGAGAATGAGCCGCTGCCAGTTCATTATAATTGTTTAGTTCATGGGAGGTGAAGCCCCAATAGTCCCATCTTGCCAGTTTCTTGGCCTCTTTCAGTTGTGAATCGGACCATTTCTCCGCTTTCGCCTGTTTGTAAAGGTCGATATAGATCGACTCAGGAGTCCGGCCTTTACCCAAATGAGACAGAAGGCTCACCTCGAGGAGTTTGATGCCTTTCTTCTTTTGCACGAATTCCTTGTCGGCCTTCTGTTCCGGGGTGATCTCGAACCGATCCGGGGCTCCGCTCCACATGGATATGATGTCCATGCTGTCCGGAACGGAGGTCAGGTAACCACCTCTCGAAGCTCCCTGCTGCGCCCAGTCGGAAAACCATCCGAATGCAACCGGACGTCCATAGTTCCATATCTGATTCTTATATTCACGCAACTTGGCATAGTATGCCTCGCTCTTCGCGTTGTCCATAGTGTTGTAGCCTCCGATGTGGTCAATTTCGATCTTTTCAACGTCAGTGCATGAGGCTAAAAGCATTCCTCCGGCAGCAACAGGGCACATCATCAAGATTTTCAATATGTTGTTCATAGTCATCAAATTCTTGTCAGGTTAGTTTTACGGATCTTAATTTCGGCAATCCCACCAGAGCCGCGATATCGGGGTGTCGGTTCCGTCCTTCAGTTTGCTCACGGCATCCTGATAATTGGCGGCATCTTCTGCTGATTGGGAGAAACTCTGCGGATAAGTCATGCGACGGATTCCGCGTTCTGTCGTCACCCCCTCAAACTCTCCGTTGTTCTCAACGATCGGATTGAGTACGGGATACCCCGTTCTTCTAAACTCGGTCCATGCCTCCTGTCCGTTGGGATACATGGAGATCCACTTCTGGATCATAATCTTTTCGAGTTTTTCCTCATTCGTGCCGGTAAATTCGGGCGTAGCCTTCGTGGGGGACGGAGCGCTGTAGTTGATCGGTTCCGACAGGCTTACGGCGATCGGCTGAAGACCTGACAAGAGGTAGCTATCGACAGCAGAATTGATGCCGTTCTCGCTGAAGGACATGGAGATGCCTTCCTTGTACAGAGTTTCGGCATCTCCGAATTCCGGCCAGAACAGAGCAGCTTCGGCACGCAGGAAGTAGACTTCGGAAGCCTTCATCCAGTAGGTCGGGGTGGTGCTGGACATGTTCGGCAGCGAGAAATCCTCAAAAGTGTCGGCCTCCGAAGCCGTTCCGGGAGGAACCGGAGCGTAAGACGCCCCGTCGAATGCCGTCAAGGCGTAGGAACTGGTCGACGGCATGTAATAGACACTCAGACGGGGATCCTTATAGCCATTGAGATAGGCATACATGGAGGTGCACATGCGGGTCTCTCCGTAGTTGGCCGCGAAGTAGGCGATGTTGTTGATAAAGGTATAGCCGGCACCCGAGCTCATCTGGGCGGCATCGCTGCTGACTTTCATGACACCGATACTATGGTTCAGCGCCTCGGTCACCCAGCTCTTCGACTTCTGCTCGTTTACGTATCTGAGACGCATGGCAAGTCTGAGCATCAATGAATTGGCGTATTTTACCCAATTTGCGGCATTGCCGGCATACACGGCATCATAATCCGCAACGATCGAACCGCCGGATTCGGCCAGCGGGGTCAGTTCGGCGATGGCGGTCTTCAGATCCTGGAACATGGCATCATAGACGGCCTCCTCGCTGTCGAACGGGATTACAAGGGCCATGTCGCCGGCCTTCGTATAGGGAATTGGGCCGAAAGATTCGAGTGTCTTGTGCCAAGCCGATATTTTTAGGATCTGGGCTAGGGCGAACGGAGCCATGTCGCCGGACTCTTCCGCATACAGCTTGACCTTTTTCCACGGCGACATCATCTCGGTATATGAGTTTTTGTAGGTCGCCGATACCCAGTCATTATTCAGGTAATAGTTCACGTTGCACAGACCGCTATGCCACCTGTTATCCTGGCCGAAATATCCGCTCCAGCTGTCTGCCGAAAGGTGATAAGCAACCTGGTACTGGTTGATAATGTCGGTACCGTCCGCCTTGGTGCCGACCGGAAAGACATATCGCTCCATGGTCGTGATGGATGCCCCGACGGCAATGCCGTCCATGGTTTCCATCTCTTCCGTCACTTCATACTGATTGGTATTTATCTCCTCGTAATTGCACGACGACAGCGTCAGCAATGACAAGGCTCCTGCAAATACCATTGACTTATATGGGATCTTTTTCATCTTGTCAGAATTTAAATTTGATACTGAACGCATAGCTTCTTACGCTGGGCTGCATGAAATAGTCGTTGCCCTGTCCGTATGTGCCTGTCGAAGGGGTAAGTTCCGGATCGAACGGAGCCTCGCAGTAAATCATCCAGGGGTTATTGGCGATGAAGGTGAGTGTAAGATCCTTCAGCACATTCCTGAACCATTTGTTCGGGAAGGTGTAGCCGAATGTCAACTGTTGCAGCCGGATGTTGGTAGCGCTGTAGACATAGTATCCCGAAGTCTGGTAGTTTCCCGTACCGATCATCTTGTAATATGTCTGCGCATCCACGAGCCCCTGTCCGGCGAGCATGACACCGCCGGCCTGACGGGCGTCGCCCGAGGCTTTCGATACGCCGAAGCGATCCATGATGGCCTCGGTCGAGGAGGTTACCACACCGCCGAAGCGTCCGTTGAGCAGGAAGCTCAAATTGAATCCCTTATAGGCGAATACGTTGTTCCATCCGAGGGTGAAGTCCGGAGTTGTTTTGCCCAGATAGACCGGTTCGCCGGCCTCGACGGCGAACGTACCGTCGCTGCCGATCTCGACAAATCCCTGGCTATCTTTCTTGAGGAAGGTTGTCGCGTAGATGTCATTGATGCTACCGCCTTCTCGGAGAATGGTGCGGCCGTTGTCCTTGAGAACCTCCGGGATATTGATGGGCTCCAAGCTCATGTCGGTATGGTAGTCGTGCACCATCTCCCTGATATCGTTGACATTGCGCGAGAATGTCAACGTCGAGGATACGGAAAAATCCCGGATGCGCTTTTTGTATCCGATCGAAGCCTCCCATCCGCGGTTTTCGACATTTCCGGCCTGCAGATAAATCTGCTTGTATCCCGAATACTCGGGCAATTCACCGAGGAAGGTCTGGTTGTAGGTATTGGACTTGTAGTAGGTAACCTGTGCCCGGAGATTGTTCCACAGCCGCATTTCGAGACCGAACTCATACGAGCGGGTTCGCTCGGCCTTAAAGTCCGAGAACGGGTAAATGCCAGTCTCCTGAAGGATACCGCCCACGATCGGGATCGTGATGGTTCCCGGTGTAAGTCCCGAACGGGAGACGGGAGCCCCGACCTCGGTATACGATCCGCGAACCTTCAGATAGGAGAACCAGTCAGGCAAGTTCACCATCTGGGAGATGATGGCTGACAGACCGACTGAAGGATAGAAGAAGGATTCTTCTTGGGTGTTCACCAGTCGTGAATTCCAGTCGTTTCGTCCCGTAAGAGTCAGATAGAGCATGCTCTTCCAGCCGAGCTCGACATTGGCGAATAAGGCGTTGTTGCGCACAGGACTGTTGCCGCCGTCCTCGATGGAGCGAGCACCCGAAGCATCAATGTTACCGAAGGAGAAAAGGTTAGGTACGAGCTTCAGCGGGCCGCGGTAACCTTTCGTCCGGGCCCAGTAGTTAGAGTAGCTGTATCCGATGTTGGCCGAAAGGTTGAAGTCTCCGAACTGCTTGTTGATATTGATCATTGCGTCGGCATACTCCTGGCGATCCCGGTAGTTGTTCCATTCGTAAAGTCCCTTTGTGGAGCCCTCGGTAAAGATCGGGTTGGTGGAGGCGTACACCTTGCTTTCGTATTCGATATTCGCATCGTCCAAGCGGTAGCGAGCCGTAACGTTCAGCCAGTCAAGGATGTTGTATGTCAGTCCTACATTGAACATATAACGATCCTTCTTGCTCGGCGTGGTGTTCCGGAAGGCAGTCCAGTAAGGGTTGTCGGTAGCGAACGTACTTTCGCTGATCGGCCAGTACTGGGTGTAGAGGTTGCGGCTTTGATCATACCGTTCGAAGGTTCTGACGGCATCCCAGCTCTCTCCTCGAGGAAACAGATAGACCGCCATCACGGGGTTGTGATACTGCCCCTGCGACACCATGTTCTGATCCTTCTGGCTGACATAGGATGCTCCTAGGTCGAGCTGGATCTTGTCCTTGAGGAATTTAGTAGAGTTCCTGATTGTCAGGTTCAGACGATCATACGTGTTGTTCGGTACTATACCCTTGGAATTGGAAGAAGAAATTGACGCATAGGTTTGGTTGTGTTGGTTCCCGATAGTAAGGGTAAGTGAATTAATGAAGGTCTGTCCGGTCTCGAAGAAATCCGTTTTCGGATCAAAGGAAGAGGGGGTGGGTAGTTTGTTTCCCCAGCTCTCGTAGGAGCCGGCGGTATTGCCGTAGATATTCTGGAATTCGGGCGTCATGTAAGCCTTGCTGAACTCCGACGTGGAAGAGAATGTGATGGAGAGTTTGCCCTCTTCGCCCTTCTTGGTCGTGATCAGAATTACACCGTTGGCAGCGCTGCTGCCGTAAAGAGCGGCGGCCGAAGGACCGCTTAGTACCGAGATGCTTTCGATGTCTTCCGGGTTGAAGTCGGCGATACCTTCCGTGGTTGCCCGAGCTCCTCCGATGACTTCGTTACCCTGTCCGAGTACGGTGTTCACGAGCGGAATACCGTCGATCACATAGAGGACGTTGTTGTCGCCCTCGATGGATTTGGCACCGCGCATCACCACGCGGGTGGCGCCTCCAACGCCGCTGGAGCTTCGGTTGATGGTCACACCGGCAATTTTTCCGTTGAGCGAGTTCACGAAATTGACATCCTGCCCTCGGAGGAGCTCCTCGGAGGAGACCTCCTGTACGTTGTAACTCAGAGCCTTTTCCTGACGTTTGATACCGAGAGCAGTGACCACGACTTCGTCAACGGATACGGCGGAAGCCGTCAGTTTGATGTCGAGATGGGTTTGTCCCGTGTAGGGGATCTCTTGTGTTTTGTAGCCCAGAAAGGACACAACAATCACATCGTTCGGTTTCAGGTTAGAAAGGGTGAAATCCCCGTCCATGCCGGTTGTGACTCCGTTCGGACTGTTCTTGATCGTCACGGCGGCACCAATTACCGGGCCTTGTTCATCAGTTACAACACCACTGACACCCTCCCCTCGGGTCTGTGCCGCCCCTGGGAGAGTCGTCAGTATATTCAGAGCGGCAAAAGCGAGAACTGCCATGCAACATCTGAATAATAATGACGTCATTGTTTTTAGCATAATTAAAATTTTGGTTAATAGAATAGTGTACAACAGTCCTTAAGACGATTGCGCTTGCAAAGGCAGCGTAGTGTTGTCCGAATTTAAAATCGATTGAGTCAGAAAAAAAGTTGTATTTTTTCAATGAACAAATTTCAAGCCCCTCTCTTTCCTCAGCGGGAAATCCGTATTCGACGGCTTTCTGCAATATCATGAATCATTCCTGAACAGGACGCACTGCAAAACCGTTGGCGCGCCCATATCGCAGAATCGGGGAGACATTCACCCTATTGCAATAGAAAGCTCCGGCCGCCTTCTGCGACTGCGGTGTCGCCGACCAATAAAAGCCAAACATGCCGAAATTTCCGATCTTCCCCCTTATATTATTTCGATGGCCCGAAGCCGGAAAGAAGATCGTGCCGCCCGCCGCATTCCACTGGTTCGCATAAGGCATTTTCCGACAGTAAAAGTCTCCTCCGGCATTAGCAACAAACCGGGTCTCATAATTATCGCTCGCAGAAGCATAGCGCGAATTGACAGCACGGAAAAAGTTATTTCCCAGATTGTTCTTATCCGCGACGTTCCCGGAATAGGTCGTTCCTGTAAAAGCTCCTGAGGACGGTAAACGATAGCCGACAGGCGAGGGGTCGTAAATGGTTTTGTAAAACATAGCGTCACTGAAAAGCGAACCACTAACAGGAACGTCTCCCCAAAGATTCGTATAAGAAGAAGAACACCAGTCGTCCGGATCTGCTTCAACAAGACGTTTATCTCTATAAAACCGATGCGGATTTTGTATGGCCCCACCAATCGAGGCTCCACCTCCGCCGGTATGGTCGAACGGATAATGCTCCGAATAGCAATGCTTGTTTTGCGAAGAGCTTCTATTACCGAACCCGGCCAACATCGGATCCTTGCGCCCGAACTGGAAATAAGGCTGGTTACCCAGTTTTTGGGATGTATGCGCTATCTGGGTAAGCGTTATGACCTGCGTGACGCGGGTTTCCGCCTGCGTGAAGCGCACCTTCACGCTGCGGGCATCATAAGTCGTGGTTTCGGCGTCGCACCAGCCGACATTGACAGGCATCATTCGATACGATTTGTTATTCTTGCTGAACACGGTCTTGATGTCATCGCCGAGTCTGTAATCCGTAACCCAGATATGCCAGCTCCACATAATGCGGCTGTCCGCATCACGCACGGCGACGATGGCGTTGCCCTGTTTGATCGTCGCCTGCGACACGTCGAAAATCAGGTTGTGCCCGTCGGGAGCGAGACGGACATTCGTCACAAGATTCTGTTCATCCTGCCAGACGAGTACGGCATCCCGGGGTGCACAGTTCGCATTGTTGTAGATATAGGGATCGGTGATGGCCGCATTGAGGTGGTTGACAAAAATCTGCAGCACATTCGTTCCGCTGGAGTTTGAAACGTAAGCCGAGGTATTTTTACCGTTTGCCGGATACTTCGCATAGTCGATCGCATTCCCGTAGACCAGCGGCAAGCTATAGGTGCCGGGAGCATTGACTAGGTAACAGTTGGCCGTCTGCATCGCAGTCGTACCACCAACGGTCGAAAGGTCGTATGTCCCGCTCACGGCGGGAGCCGCCTGCAACACATCATTATGCGGATTGGAGGTAATGCCCTGCTGAGCTGCAATCTCAGCTGCAAATGTCGAAGGCGAGGTGCCGCCGCTACCGCTCGCAGTAAAATTCGCGAGCCAGTCGGGACGGACGATTACGTTATAGCCCCCACTGCCGTCATCCTCGACGAACTCGGCCATCCATGCCACCGGCACGGTTTGCGTCGCATCGCCCGGGCGGGAAACAACAGCATAACTGGTGACTGAATAATTCTTGCTACCTCCTATGTAGGAAAAATCGGCAGGAGCCGTTACGGAAAATGTCGGAGTCACAACAATGCTTGTCGTGGAAATACGGTAGGTGACCGTCTTACCCATCGGCCACTTCTTACCGGCGATAGAAGCAGTAAGCGTCCGCTGCGTCGAAGTCAGATCGTCCGTATAGACAACCTCGATCGAAGCTCCCTGCGGAAGCGTCTGCGGAAGCATCATAAAAGTCGCAGCGACGGGGGTGATCTCCTGATCAGCGGAACCGTCCGCTACGGCCGACAGCGTCTGCTCGAAATCCCTCTTCATGCCGTAGGCACCCCACGAATCGGAGCCCATCGTATGCATGCCCGAACCGTAAACGCCCTTGAGTGTAATTTTCGTAATGCGTCCGGCCAGCATATCGTCACCCGTGGTGAAGCGTACCGCAGTAAGCGCATGAACGAAAGTCAACGGAGCCGTCGAGGAGGTATTGCCCGCCATTGCGGCGCTGGCGGCAACGAGCAGATCCTTCTGGTCGGCGACAGCCGCCGGAACCGTATAGGCGACCGTCGGAATACCGGTCTTCGTCTTGTCCGAAAGAACGATTCCCTGTCCGTTGTAAGGAGCGTAGGCAAAGAAGCGGATATGCCGCCCGCCACCCGGCCAACGATAGGAGGTCGTCCAGCCCGAAGCTTTCGTAACCTTGACATTGTACATATAATCAGGCAGGCAGGCGGCCTCGTTCCAGGTTCCCGTGTAAACGGATGCCAACACGCCGAACGAATCGTAGAAAGTAGCGGTCTCGACGGGGGCGGATCGGGTTACCGCCTCCTTGCCATCCGTACATACGGCACTTGCTTTTTCTGTCAGGAAGGCGTGTAGGTAAAGGCCGTGGCCTCCATCCGTTGTCTGCAAAGGCAGCACCTCCAGCAAGGAGTCCTGCAAAGAGGGTGCTTCCTCCATACGGCTCGCGGATCCCCGCGTAATCCTCCAATCCGAATCTTCGGATACCGAGAAATGGATTCCCTCCCCCGAAAGAATGGGCGCCTCCAAGTCATCCCGGCACGAGGCGAATAAGGCGACCGTGCACAGCAGCGAACCCCAAACCCCTCTGAAAAATCGGCATAAATTCTTTTTTATCTTCATACTCATATCGTTTTCTCCGTTTGCTGATTTTCGTTTTGCCCCGATCAACATTCGTTCCCACTCACAGGTACCCAGCGGGAAAGTTTCTCGACTCTTCCCGTCGATTTATTTCTTCATGGCTGCCTCGCGCAGGGATCTCCCCGGGGAGAATTTCACGACCTTACGGGCCGGAATCTGAATCTTTAACCCCGTGAACGGACTGCGTCCCGAACGAGCCTTATGTTCCCGCACGGAGAAAGACCCTATGCCAGACCAGAAGAGCCTCTCCCCTCTCGCCATACAGTCAACCAAAATATTCTCGAAAGCGCCCATAGCTTTCAAGATATCAACAGCCCGCAACCCGCTCGTGGCGGCTATCGCTTTTATCAAATCATGTTTATTCATGGTTCTGATTGTTAGATTTTATGATTCCTCACGGGAAAAATCGCCTTTAGTGGTCGGGAGAGGACAGAGAAAGAATTCAGGTTCTTCTCCCCAACACATGCTGCACTATGCCTCTAATACACGCATGCTTCTGCGGTTCAACCCCGCCCGACCTGTTTGTTCGACCGTCGTGCTGCCGAACGATTTTCTACATATTCACATCTTGAGCAGCATCTTCCCAAGGAGTAACTTCCACCGTAAACTTGATGGAGCTGCCTAAAATATTTTCACCCGGATCGAACGGATCGACATCAGGGTCAGTAGGCTGTTCTTTTTCTGGGTCGACCTTACCTGCACCGTTCGAGAAATCGAGCGTATAAACGTATTTTTTGCCGGGCTCCCAATTCGTCCCGATAGCCACGGCAGCCCAGTCGTATTCACCAACTGAAGCAACCGGGTAAACGCGGGCACCAGCCTTGGTCGTAATATTTACTTTCACCGCAAGATAAGCACCCTTGTTCGCGTTGGCCTTATCCGTATCGGGAGTCCATGCGGCAAGCTGCTGCGGAATCAGCATCGCGTTGTCGTCGTCCGCTGCCATGAGCGATGCGGCAGTGGCAGTCAGTGTTTTTGCAGCAGTGTAGGTAACTGCATAATTGGCCTTGTCTGTTCCGAGCGTCCAATCGAAAGTGCTGAAATCGAACGAAGCCTTCGAAATGGGTTGGCCGATACGCACACCGGTTACCTTGTAAACGTAGTTTTCATTGGTGTTCTTGGCCTTGATTTCGATCTGTGCGAGTCGATGTGCGAATGTCAAGGGTACGCCTGTCGCTTCATTGGTTTTGTTGCCGGTGGCGTTGGCTGTAACGAAATCCTTCTGATCGGCGATCATCGTAGCAGGTTGGAAATCAGTGAGCGTCTTGGTCGTCGAGTTGATCGTAACGGTCGCGCCCAGATCCATAGCCGAAGGCGAGTAGGCGAAGAAAGAGAGATTGCTACCATCATTGGGCCAATAATAAGGATCCCCAGATGTAAAGTATTGCCCGTTTTTAGAGAACTCCTCATCAGAGAAGAGATTGGCGTTGTTCTTGTCGATAGCCGTTACGAAAATCGTTGTCAGATTGCTCGTTGTTGTTTCAGCAGCGCGAGTTCCCAGCGCAACGCGAAAATCGATTGCAGAGCCTTTGTTGATTCCAGTCGAGTCATCTTTCGAGCACGAGGCCATGGCGAGAGCCACCACAGCCATTAAAAACAATTGTTTCTTCATGATAAATTAAATTAAAAGGGTTGAATCGTGAATTAAAAAGCAGAGAAATTACATTCCTATATCTATCTCCACAGCTTGCCAATCGTCGACAGTTGGGTGAAAACCGCCACCGTTGGTAATGGGTTTAGGCAAAGGAAGTCCGTCCAAAACAATATCAACTTTACGCGGATCCTCAGCCGTATGTATCTGTTGCGTCACATCATAGGTATAATACCATTTGCTTCCATCCCCCAAAACGGCATAAACGGTTAACCGATGCGCACACTGCACCGAGGGGCAATGGCCGAAAGTCAACAAGCCGCCCGTAATGATGGTTTTTTCGCCCTCTTCATCCTTGCCGACAACAGCTTCGAACGGAATTGTCACACGCTCCTCCGTAAGAGCATCCGGCCCCACACCGGGCAGCAGACCGCCCGCAAGACTTGAGAGCGAGCCACTGACTCCGGAAACGTATTTCAGATTCTCGACATTGAGAATCTTGACCGTATAGGTGCAGACAGACACTTTCGGATAAAGCGTGATCGTCGACGCGACTGTTTTCCGCTTCAGTTCGACCCCCTTCATATGATCGCTCCAAAGCATGTCCGGAGCCAGTGCGATACGTTCATTCTCCGTACCTTCGGCACGGGGTGCCCCATCGGAGCGTACACCTAAAGCAGAAAGGCCTCCCAATAGCGAGGTCGTCCGCGTCGTCGTCTCGAAAGTTTCCCGCAACTCCGTATTCCGATAGCTGATCGTTTCCGTATCGCTGTTCAGGCAAAATGCGTCGTAATGTCCGATGGGCACCCGAATCGCACCTCCTCTCCGATCCGTGAAATCATAGCGCAAAGCCTCTCCGCCGCTTGTCGGAAACAGGTAAAGCGACATGGATGCAGGGGTGGCATAAGGAGCATTCCGCCAGTCGAAAAATACCTCCACGTCGACCGTGTGCGAGTGGTCGTAACACAAGTCTTTATGTGCGCACGAAGCGACAACAAGCAGCGCAAACAGATACATAAGTAACTTTTTCATCGTTTGCCTCCTTTCTCATTATAGTTACCGCGGCCGATCAGCCATACGAGCGAAACCTCCGCTTTCGTCGGTCCGACCCAATGGCGCTGCCGGGTCTCTTTCCAGAGATAATGATTGTCGATGGGATCGTATTTCTGATATTCTCCGCCCCAGTAACCTACGCCGAGGACGAAGTCGAGATTCAGACGACGCCCCACGGGCAGCGAGTAGCCGTATTCAATACCCACGGCGTAATTCATCTTGTCCCAGAGCGTACCGCCCGGCTTGCCGCCCATGTAACCCGTGCCGCCCGCCTCGAAATCAAAGGTGAACATTTGGCCGTAAAGGCCGAGATGATGCCCGGCAAGCGCTTTTTCAACGGCACGACGGCCGAAATATTTGCGGATTTCCAGTTCGCCCCCATAGATGCGCCAATAATTATGACGTCTCTCGCTTCTCCACCACGCATACATCCAGTTACCGCCCAAAGACCATCTGCGCCCCAAATAAAACTCCGCGCCGAGGTTCGGAATCAAGGCTGCGTCGTAAAGCAGGTTGGTTTTCAAAGCCATGTAGAAAGGTTTGCTGATTGGATCTACGGAATCGCATGCGATTACCGTATCACGCAATACGACAGTATCGCGTCGAATGATCTCCACCGTATCCCGGTGTTCGACGACAATGGTATCGCGTTGTGGCATGACCGGAACAGGCAGACGTTCGATTCGGCAAATGACATGAGCATCGGAACTACGCATTTCCGGAAAGAAGTGCTCGTACATGTACCACCATGCCCGACCACCGCGCAACATCCCCAACCGGCGTTTGCGACCATCTACGACTGCCCCGCCTTTGATGATCCACTCCGGTGTGTTATGCAGAATATCCAATACTTCATCCCGATAAGGCATGTCGGACGATGCGACCATACGGGACAACTCCAGCCAATCCACACCGCGTGAATCAACCTCGAACAGCGAATCGGGAAGAGAGGTTGAGCGACGCAGATAGTCGGCAATCCGGGCCGCCCGGGTGTCGGACAAGCGTTTATTTCGAATGGAACTTCCCTCTGGAGAAGCGAACGTTACAATCCGAAACGCCCCGATTCGGTACATCGGATCCCGTTGTAATTCGGCAACCCTCCGCGTGAATGCATCAAGGCGAACGCCGTTATCACGGAAAGAAGGTTCCAGCGTCGAATAGCCCTGCCGGAAATAAACTTTCACTCGGATCGTATCAGTATTTAGATCATTCTGCGCCCTTGTCTCGAATCCGCAAAATAGCAAAGTAATTATAAATATAATTTTCTTCATTTGTAGGAATTATCGTTGGGGAGGGGTAATCACACTTTTTATCACTGCAAAATTAGGCCTTCACCATTCGATTCTCAAAAAAAGCAGATGTACATCACAGGCATAGTAAACTGCTTATATACATCAACATATGTTTTTACAAGATGTACAATACGCCGATAATAATTCTTCCTAACGGGTAAACTGTGACTTTTCGGCAAAACAATGATGCCGAAGTTCGTATCGGCACCTGGCCGAAATCCGAAAAAAAAAGTTTTTACAAACTTGTACTCTTTGAGGGATTTTGCCAAGTGGAGAACAAGGGAAACTTTCTGCGGAAGGGACAAAGAAATATTCTCGGAAAAATCAAGCTGCAACCTTAATAAACACCCCGATTGGCACGATGCAAGCGTGGTATATCCGCTCATCTGGAAAGAGATCATATTTATATATAGTATATTTTATTCCATCCTTGTTTTTGGTTTGGCGGAGCAGTTTCGAA
>PPYE01680830.1_pt1 | contig 22625 bp, 15 predicted proteins | sample 1559881 | NCBI WGS metagenome assembly PPYE01 (sample SAMN08240022, study PRJNA423297) | Human gut metagenome, whole genome shotgun sequencing project.
CTCGAACTTTGCGCATGTACGTATAGGGCGAACTTTAAACATCGAATTTATTGATTGGCAACTTGCGGACATTCATTATTAAGTATTCTGTCGCCATTATCTGTTGTTTGCACAGCCTTCTTGTTGAGTGAACATCGCATTTTGACTTTCTGATAAGTTATCGTGGCTTTTTCCTTCCATCGTGATTTTCGTTGACGCTCCAGAACGCAGCTTTTTTGAAATCAAAAATATTTGTGCGTAAATACTTCCAAAATCGTGTGCAAATGTAACGCTTTGTCATTCAGTGCAATGCCGGCATAAATCATAAAGTGTGCAATTATTTTCGCCATAAACGCCCACAAAAAGCCAGGATTTTGCCTTAAAAACAGCCTTTTCGTGATTCAAAAACGGCCCATTTTCACCTCAAAACCGATAGGTTTATCATCAGGAAGTGTCCCATTTTCACCTCTTTGTAAATATTCCTTACCATTTCATGTCTTTGTGTCCGTCTATCTTTTCTATTTTGACAGAAAATCCAAACATGTTCGTAATGACATTTTGTGTTGTGACTTGCGTGTATTACTTGCAAAAAGCTATTATTTGTTCCCTGTGTGCCACCTCTATTTTTGCTTGTACAATAAGTAAATGTAAAGATACAGAATTTATATTATGTGATTTATTATTTTGTCTCTTGTATGGATGCGGAAAATATTAAAAGTTTTGGCGTATAGAATAAAGATATTGATTTTTGCATCAACAATTTCCGCCACGCCCTCTTTACAACGTGTACCAGAATGGAGCTTTTATAAACCTATGGTAACATATACTAAACAACTCATATGTATTGCCGACTAAATGTTAATGTAGAAAAGCTAATTTAAAATACGTTATCTTATTGCTAAATAGTCATTGTTTGAAATATATTATTAATGTTTTCGTGATTTTATTTTAAAGATGTTTTGTAAGAACGAACTTAAAATCAAATACAAGTATAAGATTTTATCATATTCTTAATTTTTATTATAATAATAAAGAATTTTATTTGTTAATAATGCTTTTTTATATATTATTTTTTTTTTTGTAAACGGATAGAGGCAACTCTTTCCATGACATTTTGAATTAAGAAGTTTTATGTCTTTTTCTTGTATGTACGAAGCCTGAGAAATTTCTGATATTGGAAACAGGAGATGATATAATTGTCTTCATGCATATATAGCTATCTTATAAAAGATATTGTCTGAATTCGATTGAAGAACAACAACAGATTGTAAAATTATGGATTTTTATGGCATTAGAAGTTTTACATCAGCAAGCTTCAACGCATGAGAATGAACAATTTCGTCGCGTTGTTAAAATAATAGATGCCGTTTTCAAAAAACATAATTATAATGGCATTCTTATAGGTAATCCATTCAATGAAAATTATCGACGTTTCCGCGCAGATGCAATTCTTCTTTTCAATCATGGCGTTGTAATTATTGACTTCAAAGACTACGCAGGGCAACTGAATATTCCACGTGGCGATGATGAATTTAAAAGTTGTCGTTGGTGCGCAGAAACAGCATGTGACCATCATACTATTGAGGTTAAAGCAGGTGCGCATTTCTTGAATCCGTTCCTTCAGCTTGCCTCATATAGAACCTCATTCAGGGAAATAGTTGAGCATAATCCAATTCTTGGACAGAAAATCGATCCATCGCGGGTGTGCATAGCCAATATTTTTTCAGGACCGATAAAGCTTAGTAATAAAGTTCCTGGAAAATATCCATATTATAAGATTGTACAAGAATCGGAGATTGGGTCATTGCTTTATGACCTAAATAATAAAAATGCTTTTGATGAAAAGATCGCCAAGGCGATTAAAAGTATCTTTCCATCCGATGAATATATTCAAAATTATTCATTTGATGCGGGGGTGATTCGCAAGCAAGATATTATTGTCGGGGAAGAGGCTAAATCTACTATCGATACCTTTATGCAAGCTGGGGGCAACGACCTTCTTGTCTTAACGTCGATGGATGCAGAAGAACGTGATAATTGGGCAAAATATATTTTCTCCATTGCAGATAATCACGGAATTCCTGAAGTTCAGGGGCTTTGTCATTCAAATAGAATTAGTCATCGGTTGGGACAGCGTGGAATAGAGGCTATCAGTCTTTACTCATTCATATATGGAGGAAACGAGATTTCTGAAGATGAAGAAGATGATGAGGCCATGCAAGTTATTCCCCTCCGTTCGGATGCCGGATTGGATGAGCGTGCATTGTTAATGGTGTATGATGCGCATCTTGTAAGTCGCAGCCTCTCTCAAACAGATTTGCTTCGATTTGGAACGGGGCGTTTGCTTGAGGACTTTATCGCTTTTGCCAATCCAGCATCTGAGCGGAAAATCGTCTTCATAGGTGACCCTTATATGTTGTCTTTCGGGGCTTCTGACGATTCTGCTGTCAATGTGGCAAATCTTCAAACAATCTGTGGGGATAGGGTTATTCATTACTATCATCAGCCTACCTGCGACTTACATGAGTCTTGCAAGGAGTCACTAAAATGTAGTCTCGCCAAGAGTATGGATGCACAGCTATTTAACAACTTAAACTATGCTTTTGATGATGGGACTATCGTTGAGATTGAGAAAGATGCGATTACCAGAAAAATGAAGGAATGGTTTATGTCTCCATTGCAGCAAGAACCCAAGCAGTCTGTCCTGTTTTTCAAGAAAAAGGACTGCAAGAAAACCAATCTTTGGGTTAAGCATCATTGTTTGAATAATGGGGATAAACTTGCAGCAGGAGACCTTCTTATTGCTAATAACAATATCTGTATCCCTGATGAAACTGGGTTTGGTAATCCTCAAAGAGTGCTGAACGGGATGTATTTTACTGTAAATAATGTGCTTGAGAAGCGTGGTGAAACAATATACATTAATGGTTATTCTTGTCCTGTACTTCTGTCTTTTACAAAAATATCTGTTAAATGTTTGAGCCTCAGTAGGCAATATGCCGAGATTTGGGTACTTGATAATTATCTGGATAGTGAGGATGAATTGGCTAAGGAAGTACAGATAGCCGTTAAAATTTTTATCAATCGTTGTATTGTTGAGCAAAAGAAGTTATTTCCATTTGTTAAGAATAAATTTTATGAGGAACTGAAATCTGATGCATGTTATTTATCTCTTACTGTTGTTGAGAAAGAAGCAATAGAAGATATTATTAAAAACCGTTCTGTCCAAAAGGGAGACAGGGTGCCGGTCCAAACAACAAAGAGGGCCCGTTCGTTGCTCAAATATTATTATGATAAGTATGAGGGTGAAATTCAACGGTGTTGCCGTGAGAACAATCCGCTTGTCAATGTATTGTATGCGAAATATGCATGGGCTATAACTGTTCATAAGGCTGTCGGCTCCGAATTTGACAATGTCATTTTGAAGGGATTTCGCACAGAGAATGATGGAATCTGTAATGAAGCTTATTTCAGATGGCTGTATAGTGGACTCAGTGTTACGGCTGGAGTATTCCATATTGCACAACCGCAATATATCAATCCGTTTATGAATTGTACCGTGAGCGAAACAGATTCAGGTGTTAACCCACCGCAGCAATTGCTCATATATGATGGCTATAAAGTGCCATCCCGTTTTACCGAAATTGTTTCGCTTAATAATGTCAATGCGTCAGCTGCCGTTTGTGAATTGGCAAAGCTTGTCGAACAAAACGGTTATATCTTGGAGAAGGTCAAACCATGCAATGATTATTTGACCAAGGCCGTATTTTCAGTACCACAAGGAATTAAAAAGAAACTTGTAATTGATTTTCATAACAAAGGTGCTAAAGATTCTTATGGTATCTCGGCAATTAGAATGGAGCCGAATGAATTTGTTGATGCTACTTGTATTAAGCAGGGTATTGAGACAATATTCTCTCAGACTGTGTCATGTAATAAACTTGTGGAGACTCCTGCTTATATTTTGGAAGTCGTTAAGGCGTTTGGTGAGCAGATGAAAGAGCGGGGATTCAAGCTTGAGTTAGTGTTCTGTAAAGATTACCAGATTGTCTGCAAGGTTACATCTGATAACGGCAACGCGATGCTACGTCTATGGTATGGAACCAGTTTGGAAAGTCATAGCAAAGGGTTTGTCAACAAAATTGAGGTGTTTGACATTACTGATACCACCATTGCGAGTGAGGTGCGGGAAATAATATTGATAAATCGACAAAACTATAATTCGGAAAGTAAAAATGACAAGGTCTAATTATTACAATAGAAATGATTACTCCCCGAGTTTATCAACAAAAATCTATGCTCTTCGTCGCGATGGTTTGCTAGATGACGCCAGGCGATTGGCTGAAACTTTTCTTCAGCAGGACAATACAGACGTAGATGTTCGGAAAGCTTATGCTTGGACATTGATAGATATATGCAAAAGGGAGCAACAGAAAGAAAATCTTGTAGAAGCACGAAAAATTTCAGATGTTCTGTCGCGAATGCATTTTGATACCCAATTCGATGGGTTCGCAGAAACTCTTGTTCGAAAGATACAAGCACTGAGGCTAATGGTGAATCCTTTCTACGCTCAGATTCAAGAAGCTAAAGAGTTGAGCCAGAATGGCAACAATGACAAGGCATGGGAGATTCTTACCCAATTGTCAGTAGACGGAAATCTTCCTGAAGAGGCGCATGAAAGCTATGGATGGGCAATGTATCATTATTTGCGAGATCACATTACGCAACTTGATTCTGTACAGGTGCGGACACAACTGAAAAACTATATATACCTTCATAATGAACGCCCTTCAACGCTGCATTCCCAAATATTGAACTTCGCCCTTAATTACTCTAAAAAGGATAGTAATTTCAAACTTATATCGTTTCTTAAACTATGGAATCCGAACAATTTGCGAGTGGATGATTTTGAAGATTCGCTTAGCAACAAAGGCAAAATTATTCCATCGTTGATGTCGAGAGTTGCAAAGGCTATTATTGATTATCCTTTAGATGAGATCCAGAAATTTGTCAAGCTTATCCAATACAGAAAAGACGATTTTATCGAAATGATAAAGAACCATTTCTTTTGGAAGTTGTATCGCAGTACTGAGGGTGGTGTTTCTTCATCTACATGGGAATTGTTTAATCAATATATAGAGTTATCCAATGATACTCCGGCTTCTACTTCTCATTCGAAAGTACTTGGGTTGGCCGTGCGTACAATGAAGGAACAGAATGCATGGCGATTCTATGATTTCTTTAGGAGGTGGAATTCAGAGAAACTAAGAACAGCTGACTGGCAAGAAGAGAAAGGAGATAATGGGGAAACCTATAAACCGTTAGCTGTTAAATCTCTGAAAAGAGTAAAAGAAGCTCTAGAGAATCTTTCTGATGAACAAATGGGAGACCTCCAGTGGCTTATTGATCTATATGGAATAGCTATAGAGAAGATTCCGGATGATGATTGGAATATCAGGACGAAAGCGTTGCTTCATCTTCGTATTGGTCAACAAGCAGAAGCAAAGGATATTTATAAAAAACTTTGCATGAAGAAAGGAGAAGAATACTATATTTGGAGTGAATTTGCGGATTGTTGTGAAGATGTGGATGTAAAGATTGCTTTTCTTTGTAAAGCTTTAAGCTTAGAAAAGAATGAGGACTTCATAGGAAAGATACGATTGGAATTGGCACGACAACTAATTAAAGTCAAAAAATATGCAAATGCAGTTGTTGAACTTAACCAATATAAAGAACACTATACAAAAAAGGGATGGCGTATTGATCTAGAAGTAGATGCCCTTTTTAAGCAATGCCTTTCGGAAGCTCCTGTATCTGATAAAAATGAGGCTCTTTATGTAGAAAATATATCAATTGCTGAAGAATACGCTTACGAAGATATTCCTTTCACAGAAGTTGTACTCGTAGACAAGTGGAAAAATGAGAAAGGAAAGACTATAATGTTTTTTGTTGATGACAAAACGATTGAATTTGTTGCCGATAATAAAAGGTTTCCAATATTAAGAGATGGTCATAAGGGGCAAGTTTGGAAATTTAAATTATATAAAAATGAAATAATTCGAACAATTCCCAGCAGCTTTTCATGGCAGCAGCCTAAAAAAGAAACGGTAATCAAATATATCCCTTTGACTGCTACTCTTTCAGAAACAGCCGATTGGTCTAATTTACCAATCCAATATGGCTATGTTCAATATGTAAATACAGAGAAAAAGGTCTATAATATTTATTTGACCAATTCAACTCTCGTTTATGAACATTATGAGCGGAAGAAACTAGAAAAAGGGGATTTTGTTAAACTACGCCAATATAAAAAGAAAGTCAAGGAAGAGAGCAAGACTTTCTTATGTAACATACAAAAGTGCACTGAAAACGAGGCTATTGAAAAATTCAAGTGCAGGATAGTAGCGGTAGATGAGGTCAATAATAAGTGTAAGCTATTCCATTTCGTATTAGGTCCTAAACTTGTATCAGGTATTCTGCACTATTATCAAACTGATTTGCGGCCATCTGTAGGTGACTGTATTAAGATTCATTATTTTGTTAGGAAAATCAATGACAAAAATAATCCGGGTCAGCAAAAGAAAGTAGTGGAAGTGCTTAGGGCAGAGGTAACTGACGAGAGTAATAATGATTTGATAAAACATATATCAGGTTATCTAGAACTCAATTATAAAGATATGTATAATTATGAAAATCCAGATTTTGCATTCATTGGTGATTATTATGTTCATAAGACTATATTGGAAAAATATAACATTACTTCCAATTGTTATGTGAATGCGAAAGTAGTTTATGCCGGAAACGACAAATGGAAAGTGTATGAAATTGAAAAATGATATTATTTTGAGATAGTGGTGGAAATATGTTAATAAATTGATTGCCAATGTAATAGATGTTTTATCTCTTATGCAAAAGTTAACAAAAATTCTCCGACCTATGGAAAAGAACAAATTCGGAGAAAATGAACTTAAAAGTTTATGGAAAAGGTAAAAATTATCTGAATTACGACAAACAATAGCATTTTTAGAATTTGATTTTTATCAGCGATATGAGGAATACTTTAAATTCTCAGAGTTCTGACGCATTAGAGCCCTGCTTCCTTTTTGTGAGAGTATGATTTCGTTTGGATTGAGATAGTGAATCTGAGTAGTCCGAGGAAACAGCGTGACAGAAAGTCTTTCTTTGCTTTGAAATGCAATGTGGCATTAGCGTTCTTGAAGATGTATATGGGATTGTCGGTTCCTAAACTGATGGATGCGTTGAAAGAACGTGTCTCTTATCTTATGTTCTTTGGAATATGGATTAGTTTGGATAACAGACTGAAAATTATAAACTCATTGGCAATATATAGTCAGAGTTATCCTGAAAACTGAAAATCAAGGAACTACAGAAGATTCTTGCATATACCAGAAAACCATACATGAAAGACCTTGATATTTTATATAAGAATGTAAACTGCTGTAAAGTATAGATGCGCTTCCTTGTCACGTGAAGTTACTTTGGAAAAGTGTATATAGAGTATATAAGATTATGTGAGGAATCAACTTTCAGTTTGGTGAGCGCATTATAAGACCGAAATATACCATAGCATTGAAAAAGCAAGTGTTGTTTAGAGTAAGTATAATTATATGCTGACATGAAAGATGATAATGAGAATATTGGCATTATGAGGCAAGATTTTTTAGAACAATCTGCAGGCAGTTGCGTGTCTATCAGGGAAATGCTTCTGAATTACAGATGTCAGACATTCTTAGAACAATTATAAGGGTATACTGTCAGTATAAGAACCTCTTCGGTAACAGAACTCGCGAAAGCATCGTAAATCGGGTTGTAAGCATCAGCAAGCCTTACATCATACTGATAGTTAGAGACAATGAAACCAAGGAATTGAGTTTTGGGCAAGGTGTAACAACCTATTGACTGCTGGGATATTATTTATAGAGAAACTCTCATCCAATGCGTTCTATGAAGGCCTAAGACTGATATATTGTTTTTCTTTGATCATGAAACTTATATGAGTGCCTGTAAAAAATAGGCGAATGCTATTGGTAACAACAATAGGATGTTTTGCGATAAAGACAATATAGATACCCCGTTATCCTTATGTGCTGGACAAGAAAATGTTAATTCTCTTGCTGCCTGATGTCTTATATGTGAAATCTCGCTTTTTATTGTAATGGTAGTACCAAACGTGTCTGAATATAAAAAATACGGCACTAAAACGGAGTTGGCGTCATAGACAATAATATTAATCAGAAAATATATGGGAAAGACACCTGAATAACTCTGATTGAAAGAATTTAGTGAATGTTCCTAATTAAAAATGTCTTTACGGATTGCATGTTGATATGTTGGATTGTGGATAATAAAATCCAATAAGTTTATCGTTCCGAAAAATAGTTGTCTTTTGTATTATACTTACGGAATATGCTTTCACAAAAGCTATTCATAAGTCAAGTTGTTTATTGAATAAAAAATAGGCTTTACCAATCTTTAAAGTTATGGTAAAGCCCATTATACTGGAAATAGATTTTTTTATAAGTGTGCTGCTTCGTAGGGGATATACTTAAAATACTCTTCAAATTGATCAATGCGATTTATATAATAAGTTTCACCACAGCCGTTTATCTTAATTTGGTCTGGCGTAAACGAAATAAATGACCAGTAAATTCCTCCATCAGGATTAAATACGCAAGCATTGGGATTAAATTTACTGTCATCAATCTTCAGATCGTTTGCGGCAATGTTATAATTATCAGGTGCCATATATGATGTCATTTCTCCGGTGTTATTGTTGCGCATCATACGAATGTTCTGAAAAAACAATGTGCCGTTATTGTTATTAGCTGTTGCAGCAGCCCGAATATATGTCATATTGCTGTTAATCAAATAGATAAACATGTGGCGGTTGGTGTTAAGCTCACACATAAATACATCGCCGTCTTTTCCAAACTTGGCGCCAAGTCTCCATTCCTGCAAACACTTACCGATGTCTAACTTACTTTTTGCAGTGGATTTTTCATAAGGCTTGCAAGTAATTATATCTTCCACCTTAGACATGACTTTGTCTCCAATACGAAGTGTCTTGACGGCCACTCCATTGACTGTCTTAACCTCATCTGTGAGTATAAGAGGTTTAGTTGTTTCAACCACAAATGCCGAATCTTTGTAAGTGGTACAGCTGTATATGTCTTGTGTAGGAATATTGAGAAATGCTCTCAATCCTGTTGGAGTATTCTCAAAGAATATACAAACGCTGTCTGTTACAACTGCTTCAGCATCGTTTGAAGCCCAAACACCACGATATTTTGAAAAATCACTGGCAAAAGATGCGCTTTGAATTACGAGGGCAAGTAAAAAAACAAAAAACAGTCTTTTCATAATTTGTAATTATTATTAAAGATAAAAGTTATTTTTCAAAGAGTTTACGGCCGGTATCGCCACTCTTTAATATTTTAATCAGGCACAAATGTAACTAAAATCTGTGAAATCACATTCTTTCTGATAGTTAAATTATAAAAATAGGGAACATCTTTTGATTGTAGACATTGTTATTCCGACTAATTGATTGCTCTTACTTTAACGGCATTTTGGTAAGAATTAATTTTAAAACACTATCAAAGTTTTATTCTAATAATAAAGACATTTATTAAAAATAAGAGGCCAAGGCGTAAAACATACACCTTGGCCTCTTATTTAAATTAGGATTTATTTATTTTACAGATTGTCGATAACATTGCAGATGTCACCGAAGATGCGGTCGAGTTCGCCAAGACCGTTGATGTGGTGATGAAGGTTCTCTTTTGAGTACCATTCAATCAGCGGAGCAGTCTGGTTGTGATAAACGTCGAGACGCTTCTTTATTGTCTCCTCGTTGTCGTCAGAGCGTCCGCTCTCCTGACCGCGCTTGATGAGGCGTGTCATCAGTTCGTCCTCGGGAACGTCGAGCTCTATCATAGCTGCAATTTTGTGTCCGCGCTCGTTGAGCATGCTCTTCAGAGCCTCTGCCTGCGGTATTGTGCGGGGAAAGCCGTCGAAGATGACACCCTTGTGCTCTTTTCCGAAGCTGTCGTAAACGCTTGCAAGGATGCTTACCATCAGTTCGTCAGGAATAAGCTGTCCTTTGTCGATGTATTGTTTGGCAGTTTTTCCCAGTTCTGTCTCGTTCTTGATTTCGTTGCGCAGTACGTCGCCGGTAGAAATATGGCCGAATCCGTACTTCTTAATCATAAGATCGCTTTGTGTGCCCTTTCCTGAACCGGGCGCACCGAAAATTACAATATTTTTCATCTTTTTACTTTATGTTATTTTGTCTTACTCTTCCACCAGAGTATATATGTCGCGCAGGTTGCGTCCCTGCTGGTTGTAGTCGAGTCCGTAGCCAACGATGAAGTCGTTAGGAATCTCCATTGCGGCATATTCGATGTTCAGATCAACCGTAAGTTTTTCGGGCTTGAGCAGGAGTGTGCAGATATGCACCGACTCGGGGTTGCGTGTTCCGAGCGAGTCTATCATGCGTTTCATTGTCAGTCCGCTCTCAACAATGTCTTCAAGGATTATTACTGTTCTGCCAGAGATGTCCTCGTTGATGCCTATAACCTCCTTGATTTTTCCTGTAGACATTGTGCCCTGATATGAGGCCAGCTTCACGAAGGAAATCTCACACGGAATGGTTATGAGCCGCATTAGGTCGGCTGCGAAAACAAACGAGCCGTTGAGCACGGCCAGAAACAGCGGGTTCTTATCCTTCATGTCTTTGTTTATGCGGTCTGCAACCGCCTTGACGCGCTTCATAATCTCGGCTTCGGGATAAGAAATCTTGAATTTTTTGTCATGGATTGTTATTGGGTCCATAGTGCTTTTTTTATATTTTGGCACAAAATTACTAAAAATATATCAAACATTAATAAGCGATTGGCATTAATTTTGTATTTTTGCACTGATGAAGATTTTTACAGGTGCTCAGATTCGTGAGCTTGACAAATATACAATAGAGCACGAACCCGTTAAATCGATAGATTTGATGGAGCGTGCGGCTAAATCGATAACGCATGCCATTACCGAAACTTGGAGCAATGGTATGCCGGTGATTGTTTTTGCCGGACCGGGCAACAACGGAGGCGACGCCCTTGCCGTGTCGAGGATGCTTGCTGAGCAGAAATATGATGTAAGCGTTTATCTGTTCAACATCAACGGCAACTTGTCTGAAGACTGCAAGACTAACAAGCAGAGGCTTATTGAATGCAGGGCTGTAAGAAAGTTTGACGAGGTGGTGAACGAGTTTGACCCTCCGAAACTCGAAAAGAACATGCTTGTCATCGACGGCCTGTTCGGTTCGGGGCTTAACAAGCCGCTGGCCGGAGGCTTTGCCTCGCTTGTCAAGTACATCAATCAGTCGGCTGCTACGGTGGTGAGCATTGACGTACCGTCAGGACTGATGACTGAGGACAACACCTATAACGTAAGGGCAAACATCATAAAGGCTGACCTTACGCTGACACTGCAAAACATAAAGTTGTCGTTCCTTTTTGCCGAGAACCAACAGTTTATCGGCAAGCTTCGCATGCTCGACATAAGGCTGAGCAAGGAAGGCATGGAGCAGATGACATCACATTATCGCATTCTTGAGGAGAACGACCTCAGGCCGCGTCTGCTGCATCGCGACTGTTTTGCGCATAAGGGCGATATGGGCCATGCGCTCATCGTAGCCGGCAGCTATGGCATGGCCGGAGCCGCCGTGCTTGCCACAAAGGCATGCCTGCGCAGCGGTGTGGGTAAAGTGACCGTCTGCACGCCAAGACGCAACAACGACATACTGCAGATGTCTGTTCCCGAAGCCATAATGCATGTCGACAAGGAAGAAACCTTCTTCTCAGAGTCGGTTGAGACAGCTGACTATGATGCATTAGGCATCGGACCCGGACTGGGCATGCAGGAAGGCGCAGCTATAGCATTTATCAGTCAGGTGCGCCGTGCGCAGATTCCTGTTGTGGTTGATGCCGACGGCCTGAACATCCTTGCAAGTCACAGGGCATGGCTGCAGCAGTTGCCAAAGGGTATAATAATGACTCCGCATCCAAGAGAGTTTGAGCGCTTGTCGGGCAACAGGTTCAACGACAGCTATGAGCGCCTGAGCAATGCCCGCGACATGGCAGAGCACCTGCAGGCTTATATCATACTCAAAGGCCACAATTCAGCCTTGTGTATGCCTGACGGAAACATCGTTTTCAACTCTACGGGAAATGCCGGAATGGCAACAGCCGGAAGCGGCGACGTGCTGACCGGTATAATAACTGGTCTCTTGGCGCGTGGCTACAGGCAGGCTGACGCATGTATGCTGGGAATGTATCTGCACGGACTTGCCGGCGACCTCGCTGCGAAAGAGATAGGAATGGAGAGTATGGTGGCAGGCGACATCATCAGATATCTGCCACAGGCGTTCCGCCGTTTGGAAGATTAAACCGGCAACAGGCCTTATGGCCGTTGCCTTTTCCATATATTATAAGTTAGAACCGAAAATAATGAGATATTATGAAGAAGCTGATAACATGTGCATTGCTTTTTACAATGGGACTTCATGCCGCATCTGCCCAGAAAGGTAAGAACGTGGCAGAGGGAACCGGGTATTATCTTCCACGCACCGAGTTGCGCTTTACGGTGAAGATGGAAAAGACATCCTATACGCCGGGCGAGTTTGCCGTTTATGCCGAAAAATATATGAAGGTGAGAAACGTCAGCATGCAGCCATCTGTTACCTACCGCATGTTGGGACTTGACATTAACTCTGAAGGCGAGCGTGACACGTCTAAGTTTTATGTGGCTCCGGTCGACTCTAAACATAATATACAGACGCTTGAACTCGACGATAACGGTGTGCTGCTTGCCATAAATGCAGAGCCGAAGCAGATAAAGGAGCGTGTGCCGTTTAAGCCCGCGCCGAAGCCTGCACCGCTAAATCCGCGCGACTATATGAACGAGGATGTTCTCTCGGCAGGCAGTTCGGCCAAGATGGCTGAGCTTTGCGCTCTTGAGATTTATGACATACGCGACAGCCGCAGCCTGCTGAGCAAGGGACAGGCCGACTTTATGCCTAAGGACGGCGAGCAGCTCAAGATAATGATGCGCAACCTTGACGAGCAGGAGAGCGGACTTATGCAGCTCTTTACGGGTGTTACCGTTAAGGACACTATTGAGACCGAGATTGTGTTTGTGCCTAACAAGGAAACCGACCGCCAGCTGCTGTTCCGCTTCTCGAAGTGGATGGGCATAACCGATGCCGACGACCTTGGCGGCAATCCATATTATGTAAGTGTTGAAGACAAGCATATCATGCCGTCTGTTCAGGAAAATCTGCTCAGCACTAAGAAAGCTAAGGACAATGGCGGATTTTATGTAAATCTTCCGGGAAAGATAAAGGTTACTCTGTTTAAGGGCACCGAACAATGGGCTGCATACGAGCTTTATGCCGCTCAGTTTGGTCAGGTGGTGGCTCTTGACGAAGGACTTTTCGACAAGAAACTGCTTACGAGCATTGTGCTCAATCCTGTAACAGGCAGCCTTGAGAGCATAGAGATAGAGAATATTAAGAAGTAATTAGGCATTTCCTAGCCATATTTCCTGCATCATGGCCCGCTTTCATTCCTGAAAATGTGAATAAAATTTAAAAACATTTGACGGTACGCAAGTAAAATGCACTTTGATGATTTCATTGGTGTAAGATAAATAATAAATATGTTATGAAAGCAATGAAATTCTTTACAGTGATAGCGTTGGCCATGATGTCGGTTTTCACAATCACCTCTTGTGACAACGACAACGATGTTTATTGGTATTATCCGCCTTATCCCAACGCGCTTGTTACGGTGAAGCCCGTAAGCGACAACGGTTTTTACCTTCAGTTGGACGACAGCACCACGCTGTTCCCCACAAACATGAAGACTTCGTCTTACGGCGACAAGGAGGTAAGGGCGCTGGTATGCTTTACAGAGGTGAAGCCTGTCAACTCTGACTATACCAAGTCGGTAGAGATAAACTGGATGGACAGCATACTGACAAAGAAGGGTGTGCCTTATCCAGGTGAAGAAGGCGAGGCTGAATATGGTGAAGATCCGATAGAGATTGTAAAAGACTGGGTAAACATTGCCGAAGACGGATACCTCACTCTGCGTTTCCGCACACGTTGGGGCAACAATGGAGTGGCACACTTCGTCAACCTGTTCACCGGAGTTAATCCCGATGACCCGTATGAGGTTGAGTTCCGTCACAATGCCTTTGGCGATGTCAACGGAGTATGGGGCGACGCCCTTGTGGCTTTCCGCCTGAGCGACCTGCCAGACACAGGGGGCAAGACCGTGAAACTGACATTGAAATATAAGTCGTTCAGCGGTGAGAAGTCAATACAGTTCGACTATTGCAGCCGTAAGGCTGCCGGAAGCACGAATATAGCCGAAAAGCCGGCATATTCATCGCGTGTTAAGTAATCCGGATTATTATTGTTTGTTGATTATATTTCAGAAAAGGCCCCGCCGAGTGTTTCGGCGCAGGCCTTTTCGATATTAAAGAATGACAAAAAACTACGGCAGATATAAAGAGAACGACCTCGTCGAAATGGTAGTTAAGAAAGACCGGGGTGCAATGAAATTCCTTTATGACAGATATGCAGAATATTTGTCTGCCGTGTGTGGTCGCTATATCGCAGACGAAAACGACCGCAAGGATGTCTTGCAGGAGTGCTTTATCAAGATTTTTATGTCGCTCTCTACATTCGAGTATCGCGGCGACGGTTCGTTGAAGGCATGGATGGCAAGGATAACGGTCAACGAGTCGTTGAAGTTTATAAGAAAAAGCGCCACTTACAGTTTTATTGAATATGGCGAGAATGTGCCCGACACGGCCGACGAACCTGAAGTAGAAGGCGTGCCGGATGATGTAATCAATAAGATGATTTTGTCTCTCCCTCCTGGTTATCGAATGGTTTTCAACCTCTATGTGTTTGAAAACAAAAGTCATAAAGAGATTGCACGTATGCTTAACATTGGCGAAAGCTCGTCGGCATCTCAGTTCTCTAGGGCAAAGGCCCTGCTTGCAAAACGTATTAAAGAATATAAAACAGCACATAAAAATGATTAGGTCATGGAAAAACAATGGATAGAAGATCTCAGAAAACGATTTGACGACAGAAAGGCTCCCGTTCCGGAAGGCTTGTGGGATGATATTGAGTCTGCCATGGCCGAGGCAGGTGCTGATGCCGTAGACAGTAGCACAGGCAAGCGCCGGGCACGCATCGTTCCTCTCTGGGGGCGATGGTCTGCCGCAGCTGCCGTTTGTGCCGCCTTGGTTGTCGGTCTGGTTAAGTATAGTCAGCCTGCACCTACTGAGCTGGCGTCTGTGGGCAGTGCGCCTCACAAGTCGGCTGACGTTTCTGCCGCAAAGTCTTCAGATAATGTTGCTTATGAATCTGCGTCTACAGATGAAGCCGGCGATGCCGTACAGCCCGCGCTGTCTAGGCTAAAGGCCGGAGTGGCAGCTGTAGTTGAGAGAGCAAAAGAGCGTGCTGCCGTAGACAGCGTAAGGGTAGAGACTGCTGGCGAAAACCTCGTGGCTGATGCCGGTGTGGCCGCAGATAAAGAAAACAAAGCTGCTGAAACTGCAAAGAAGGAGGTGTCTGTAGTGAGACATCAGCCTTCCGGCCGCAGACAGTCGCCTTATCGTGCAGACAATGATGACCTGCTGGCTGTCAGTTCGCACAAGCGTCATGACTCAGGCGTGTCGGTAGGCGTATATGGTGCCAACTTCATGTCTATTGGAGGCACTTCTAATGGCGGCATGATGTCTCAGCAGCAGATGAACGCTTACGTTGATCCGGTTTTGAACAAGGATTTTGTCATGCTTACATCTATGAACGACAACCTCAGAGCCGCCGAGACAGAGGAGAACGAGGTGAAGGTTAAGCACCGCCAGCCGGTCAGACTCGGTATGTCTGTGCGTTTCAAGTTGCTTGACAGACTTGGCGTGGAGACTGGTATGAGCTATTCTTATCTGTCGTCTGACATTGCTTCAGGTGATGATGAAGGCGGATTCCGCACAGAGCAGAAACTTCATTATGTAGGTATACCTTTGGGTGTGAACTATGATATCTGGAAGACTGACTTCCTCGAGGTTTATGCCTCTGCCGGCACCATGGCCGAGTTTTGCGTTTCAGGTCGTTCGAGCACGGAGTATGTTTCAGACCAGACAATAATGAAGCGCACTGAGACCGACATGAAAGACAGCAGGCCGCAGTGGTCGGTGAATGCTGCCGCAGGTGTGCAGTACAACTTCAGCAACCTTCTGGGTCTGTATGTGGAGCCGGGTGTAAGTTATTATTTCGATAACGGCAGCAGTGTGTCTAACATATATAAGGATAAGCCGTTTAACTTTAATCTTAATTTAGGTCTTAGGTTTACTATAAGATAGTTGCAGACGTAATGTTTACAGTTATTTTGGTCATGCTTTCAGGCATGCTTTTAGGGCGCTTGCTGCGTAACCGCCGCATGACGTTTTTGCCCCGCGTTGTAATGTTCCTTATATGGGTGCTTCTGTTTCTGCTTGGAGTAGAGGTGGGAGCAAACCCCGAGATAATACGTAATTTGAAGTCGCTTGGCGTCGAGGCTTTTGTCCTTGCAGTGGCAGGCACGTTGGGCAGTGCCGTTCTGGCATGGGCTTTATGGCGTTATGCAGAAAGGAGCGGTGAGCGATGAGAGACAGTCTTATTATCGTCGGCTTTTTTGTGTTGGGTATTGTCTTCGGCATGAACGACATTCTCCCTGACTCGTTGGTGGGCAATAGCAGCGTCAGCTTTGGTGCTTTGTGCGCCCTGATGTTTTTTGTAGGCGTCAGCGTAGGCAGCGACTCTAAGATATTCGCCAGCATACGTTCGGTCAATCCGCGGCTTATGCTTCTGCCTCTTATGACCATTGTAGGCACCCTAGCAGGCACCGCTGCAGCTTCATTCCTGTTTCCGCGCCACGGCTTTACCGACTGTCTTGCTGTCGGTTCGGGGTTCGGCTATTATTCATTGTCAAGCATATTCATCACAGAATATCGTGGAGCTGAGCTGGGCACGGTGGCTCTCCTTGCTAATATCTCGCGTGAACTTATAGCGCTCCTTTGTGCTCCTTTGCTGGTTAAGTTCTTCGGAAAACTTGCTCCTATTTCTGCCGGTGGAGCCACGACGATGGACACCACTTTGCCTATAATATTGCGCTATTCAGGCCAGCAGTTTGTCATGCTGTCTGTATTTCACGGTTTCTTGGTTGATTTCAGTGTGCCGTTCCTGGTGACATTCTTCTGCTCTATATAATATAATGTATTGGTCTTGTGGTGCAGTGGCTGAGTGTATGTTCTGACTTTGCCTGTTATGCATGCTGCAATATGTGGTCTTTTGGATTCTGATTGACGGCTTATTGCCTGCTGATATGCCACATATTGCAATGCAAGATGCCTGCTCCTGCGTGTACGGCATGATTCATAAAAAGTTTTTCTTAGAAACTCGTAACTTATCACAATTGTCCTTAGTTCACTAATATTCAATGCTTTAGCGTGTGATGAGTTGAATACTCAACTCGTCACATCATCATAATCCTGCTGTTTTTATATACGTAAAATGTGTATCCGGTTTTACAGCGTGATGAGTTGTCACAACAACTCGTCACGCTGTAACTCATTGAAGATTATTGCGTTACGTGTCAATGTGATGAGTGATGAGTTTTTTTGAAAAAATTGTTTTGCCGATCGGCACAAAATATGTGCATAATGTTTAGATGTATTTGTTGAAAATAGTTCATAAGACTTGATGGTTTAAAAAATGTTAATAGCATGAAACTGCTTTCCAAAGTGTGATTACAACACTTATGCGTAATCGTTATATTTATGATTTGTCTATTATTATGGCTATATCGCCGTTAAAATGAAGCAAGTCTTATTATATAAATATAAATTATTAACTTTATTAATCTTATGAAAAAACATTTGCTAATAGGCGCTTCTTTGTGTGCGTTGAGTTTGTCAGCGCAGGCACAGCGTATCGACTTTGATAACGCTCCGCTTAATCCCGGGCGCGACACCGAGGACAAATATATCGGATGGACAGTAGATAAGGCAGTTGCTGACACTCTTACAGACATTGAAGTGCCGGGCGACGAAACCCGCAAACTGACACTTGTTGTCAACTGTGGCGACCAGTCGGTTACAAACAGAACTCTGAAATCTAACTGGTGGAAAGACGGAGTGAACAAGCATTCTAAGCTTGTAGGCGACTGTGTGGCTGTATATGGATTTGATTCTGACGGCAACACTCCTCAGCTTACAACGGAGAGTGCTACGATGAACCTTGTCTTTAAGGGACTTTCAGCCGGCAGTCACTCCTTGTTGGCATATCTCAATGTTACTGATGGCAATATCTCTTCGGTAGCACCGATAGACGTGCTGGTGGATGGCGTAAAGGTTGCCGAAAATATAATAATGTCGTCAAGGGCCGAAAGCCCGTCTGCCAGCGGACAGGCTTATATAACGTTTAATGCCGTTGAGGGTGCTGACGTAACTGTAAGTTTTGTGTCAAAGCCAGAGGCAGGTGTTACGTATGGTACTTCCGGAATATTCCTCAGCGGTATTGTGCTGGATGAGTCGAATCCTAATTCAACGGCTTTAGATCCTTATCCCGTAAATCTCGACTATCATGTTGATGCAGACAATGGTTCGCTCACACTGAGATGGACTAAAGCGCCGATAGCAGTCAGCAGCGTTGTATATATGGGCACATCAGCCAATCAGCTGGTGAAGGTCGGTGAGACAAATGATGATTTTTACACAGTAAGCAACCTCTCTGCCGCCGAGTCGGCACTTAATACATACTATTGGCGTGTTGACGAGATTGATGCCGAAGGTAACGCCTATCCGAGTGATGTATGGTCGTTCCGTCCGCGCCGCATAGCATTCCCCGGAGCCGAAGGATATGGAAAGTATGCTATCGGAGGTCGTGGCGGAAGTGTTTATCATGTAACGTCTCTTGAAGATTATTCTGCTGAAGAGGCTCCTGTTCCAGGCACTTTCAGATATGGACTTACTGAAGTTGACGGTCCTCGTACTATAGTATTCGATGTTTCCGGAACAATCAACCTTAAGTCTCGTCTGACATGTTCTGACCCATACGTTACCATCGCAGGACAGACAGCTCCCGGCAAAGGTATCCTTTTCCGTGGTGCTCCTATCGGTGTGGCAAGCGACGGCATCACACGCTTCGTCCGTATGCGCCGTGGATATCATAATGACGATGTGGCTGATCAGGCAAAAGGACTCGACGGTCTTGGTATGGCCGGCAACAATAATGCGATAATGGACCACTGCTCTGTAGGATGGACCATCGACGAGGCTTTCAGTTCGCGCAATGCCAAGAACATCACCTTGCAGCGCACTCTTATCTCTGAAGCCCTCAACGTGGCAAATCATCCTAATTATGGTCCAGGTGCGGCACACGGATATGCTGCTACCATTGGCGGCGACACTGCCACTTATCATCATAATCTTCTTGTTCATAACGAAGGACGCAACTGGAGTTTGAGCGGCGGACTTGACGGAGCCGGAAGTTATGCCGGACATCATGACGTATTTAATAATGTAGTATATAACTGGGGCGGACGTGCCACAGACGGCGTAACACATGAATGTAACTTTGTCAATAACTATTATAAGATGGGTCCTGCAACCACTCAGCGCTTCTTGTTGTGTGCACAGCTTGAAGGCACCGGCACAGGTTCGCAGTCATATTATGTTAAAGGCAATCTTAGAATAAATAAGGACGGATCTGTTACAGAAGATGCGCTTGACGAGACTTACAGATATGAGACATCTGGAGGACAGGTGGTTGATTGGACGGTGTTCGTAGATAAGCCCTTCTTCGATTCGAAGGCAGAGATACAGGATGCAAAGGATGCTTATAAGTCGGTTCTGTCTGACGTCGGAGCCAATCTTCCTTATTTTGATGAGCACGATATGCGCATGGTAAGCGAGACATACAATGGCACGACAAGTACAAAGGGTAGCGTTTCGGGTAAACTGGGACTTATCGACCGCGAGACAGATGCTGAAGGATATGTTTATTTCCCTGAAGTAGGCGAGACACGCGGTGCCGATTTTGATACAGATGGCGACGGTATGCCAGACTGGTGGGAGAAGGCCAAGGGATTAAATCCGAATCTCGAAGATAACAATACGCTTAATGCCGAAGGTTACACAGCATTGGAAGAGTATCTTAATTGGATAGCTGAGCCAAATTATCAGATTCTTCCTGGCGTAGAGAGCAAGATTGACTTAAATGCCTTGTTTGTTGGCTTTGATAAAAATTCAGCATTTTATGGCTATGAGTGTCCTGACGGATGGAATGTGATGGATAATTCTGACGGTACGCTCAGCATAGAGCCGGACATTAATGCCGACGGACTTTTCACTATACCTGTTTTCTGTGGTGATGGTACGACAGAGTATACAATGACTCGCAACATTAATTTGTTTGTATCTTCTTCAGCCACTGCAATAGAAAGTCCTGCTGACATCGAGAACGGCGCTTCTGCAAGTTATCAGATATATTCAGTGGATGGCGTGTTGCTGAAAAATGGAAAAGATTTCAAGTCGCTGCCACAGGGTATATATATATTAAAGGTTACAGATGGCAAGAAAGTCAAGTCTTATAAGGTGGTGAACAAATAAAAACCAGACATATCAAGAAAAATCCGTTTGAAGGAGTCTCTCCGGATAACGGATTTTTTATTTAACCCAAATCTGTTATTATGATTTGGATTGTATTTTTCTTTATATTGGGCGCATTTTCGGTATGTCAGGAAAAAGCGAACAAGAAGATGCCAATAGAAACAAAAGACGGAGTGAAAGAATGAATGCACAAAATTGGTAATGCAATGTGCGGCCTAATGACAGATTTTGGCTAAAATGAATTATGGCATATTTGAAAATCAAAAAGAATATATCTTCTTTATATGAATAAAACTCCAATTTTTTATCTGTTTTAGAGCTTTAGACTAAAATTTTAAAATTAGTGTAAAATTCGTAGATTTTACGAAGAATTATCCTGTTTTGCTTGATTTATATCAATTTTGAGTGAAAAAATCGATATTTTTGAAAAATAATCCTCAAAAAGCTTGTGAGAATAAAATAAACCCCTTATCTTTGCACTCGCTTTCACAACGATAGTGATAGCGAACAAGAAAAGAGTTCTTTGAAAAGTTTACATATACAACAGAAGCAGTACAGGCCTTCAATCGTTTCTTGATAAGAAACATGAAGGGAAGAACATGTAGGGTTCCGTCCATATTGCTTGATTCATTTCTTGCAAAGATGGCAATTCACATATATTGGATAATGAAATGTGTACATTACAGAGCAGATTAAATTAATCTTTGCCTTCGGGTGTTGATTACATTATAAAGAAATTTTACAGTGGAGAGTTTGATCCTGGCTCAGGATGAACGCTAGCTACAGGCTTAACACATGCAAGCACGGCACAGCCCGTCGAAAGGCGGATTAATGCCGTATGTGGTCTTGAGAGGGCATCTGATCATGACTAAAGGTTCAGCGGTAACGGATGGGGATGCGTCCGATTAGCTAGACGGCGGGGTAACGGCCCACCGTGGCTACGATCGGTAGGGGTTCTGAGAGGAAGGTCCCCCACACTGGAACTGAGACACGGTCCAGACTCCTACGGGAGGCAGCAGTGAGGAATATTGGTCAATGGGCGTAAGCCTGAACCAGCCAAGTAGCGTGAGGGAAGACTGCCCTATGGGTTGTAAACCTCTTTTGTGCGGGGATAAAGTGAGGGACGTGTCCCTTATTGCAGGTACCGCACGAATAAGGACCGGCTAATTCCGTGCCAGCAGCCGCGGTAATACGGAAGGTCCGGGCGTTATCCGGATTTATTGGGTTTAAAGGGAGCGCAGGCCGTCCTTTAAGCGTGCTGTGAAATGCCGCGGCTCAACCGTGGCACTGCAGCGCGAACTGGAGGACTTGAGTACGCACGAGGTAGGCGGAATTCGTGGTGTAGCGGTGAAATGCTTAGATATCACGAAGAACTCCGATTGCGAAGGCAGCTTACCGGAGCGCAACTGACGCTGAGGCTCGAAAGCGCGGGTATCGAACAGGATTAGATACCCTGGTAGTCCGCGCGGTAAACGATGGATGCCCGCCGTTGGGATATTGATTTCAGCGGCCAAGCGAAAGCGTTAAGCATCCCACCTGGGGAGTACGCCGGCAACGGTGAAACTCAAAGGAATTGACGGGGGCCCGCACAAGCGGAGGAACATGTGGAACCCCTGTCCATAGTTGCCATCAGGTCGTGCTGGGCACTCTGTGGAGACTGCCGCCGTAAGGTGTGAGGAAGGTGGGGATGACGTCAAATCAGCACGGCCCTTACGTCCGGGGCTACACACGTGTTACAATGGGGCATACAGCGAGTTGGATGTGCGCAAGTACGTCCGGATCAATAAAGTGCCTCTCAGTTCGGACTGGGGTCTGCAACCCGACCCCACGAAGCTGGATTCGCTAGTAATCGCGCATCAGCCATGGCGCGGTGAATACGTTCCCGGGCCTTGTACACACCGCCC
>PPYE01030419.1_pt1 | contig 22621 bp, 25 predicted proteins | sample 1559881 | NCBI WGS metagenome assembly PPYE01 (sample SAMN08240022, study PRJNA423297) | Human gut metagenome, whole genome shotgun sequencing project.
TTATTTGTACTATTCGCATTTATTAGAGAAACAAATAAGAATAACTTAAAATGATTTAATAACAACGAAAGGCAGGTGATGATATGGCAGTTATAAATGATGATTTAAAACAGCAAGCAAAAGAATTGTGGCTTGAGGGCAAGAAGTATAGAGAGATATCAGATATAACTGGTATAAAGGAATCTACCATAAAGTCACTTGCATCTAGGATATGGAAGAAAGAAAAGATGCAACCAAACAGAAAAAAAGTTGCAACCAAAGTTGCAGTAACAGAGCAGGGTGAAGGGCATCATAAAGAGGAACTATCCACAGAAGAAATAGAGACGTTGGTAAACGGGAAATTAACCGAAGAACAACGCTTCTTTTGTTTGTACTATGTGAAATACAGGAATAAGGTAAGAGCCTATCAGAAAGCATTTAATTGCAGTTATATAAATGCTTGTGGAAATGCATCTAATCTATTTAAAAATATTGAAATTCAGAAAACAATCACAGAATTGCTTAACGAAATGCGCAACGAAGTTAAGTTGGAAGCCCAAGACATCATCCTTAAGAAGATGCAAATAGCATTTGCTGACATAACAGATTATGTTTCGTTTGGAGTACATAGAGATGAAAAAACAGGACACGAATGTAGTTATGTAGAATTTAAGGAAAGCAGCGAGGTAGATGGCACCATCATACACGAGGTAAAACGTGGCAAGGACGGTGTATCTATAAAGCTGTATGATTCTGATAAAGCGTTAGACTGGCTGTATGACCACCTTATCATTACTGAGGAGCAGCGAGCGCGTATAAACTTGCTTAAGTCAAAAGTGCCAGATACAAACACTACAAACTTTAATGAGCAGATAAACTCTATTGCTGAACTTATTAACAACCCAGTGCCAGAAAGGAGCTTGAATGATACCTTATGCACCCCTGACAAAGAAACAAAGTGATTATGTAAAAAGGTGTATGTATTGCTGGCTGAACGTTGCAGAAGGCGGTAAAAGAGCAGGTAAGAACATCATCAATACTTTGGCATATGGCGCAGTATTGGAGGACCATCCCGACAGGTTGCATTTGGTTGCAGGTGTTACACTAGCAACCGCAAAAATGAATGTTATCGACAGCAACGGATTTGGGCTTAAACATATCTTTAAAGGGCGATGCCGCGAGGGAAAATTTGAAGAACGTGATGCGTTGTATATACAAACACGTACCGGAGAAAAGATAGTCATATGTGCAGGCGGTGGCAAGGCTAATGATGCGGCACGTATAAAAGGTAACTCATATGGCACCGTATACATAACAGAGGTTAATGAGTGCCACCAATCATTTGTACAAGAGGTATTTGACCGTACACTGGCCAGTAGTAAACGCCAGTTATTTTTTGATCTAAACCCAATGTCGCCAAGCCACTGGTTTTATAGCGAGATACTTGATTATCAAGATGCACTTAAAGAGCGCGGTGAAAATCCGTTTTATAACTATGAGCATTTCACTATTGCAGACAATATGAGCTTATCTGATGATAAATTGCGTGAGGTATTGGCAACATATGACAAAACATCACTATGGTATATGGCAGACATCCTTGGCAAGCGTACAGCTGCATCAGGACGTATATATGAGAGATACAGCTATAAGGATGTTGTAATAACACCTGACTATATCAGCGATAAAGAGTTCAAGGACAAAGGTAAACGTTTCGTACAGTTTTCTATCAGTGTGGATATCGGTGGAACGGATGCTACTGTTGCAACTCTTACAGGTTTTACAGAGAGATATAGAGAGGCAATAAAACTTGATGGATATTATCACAAACAAGGAAAGAACACATCGGGCTACACTCACGATAGATATGCAAAAGAGATTGTAGACAAGATAGTAGAGTGGGAGAGGACGTATCATTTCTATGTGCCTTTCTTTTTTAATGTATGTGACATATTCTGCGAGAGTGCTGATAAACTATTCCGGCAGGCGCTGAGCAACGAGCTACAGCGTAGAAGGATATACATTACTGTAAATCCTTCGTACAAGAAGGACGGCATAGTGGCGAGAATAAGACTTGAATGCATCCTAATAAACCAAGGGCGACTAAAGATCATGAATCATATGAAACAGTGGATAGAGGCATATGAAAATGCTGTATGGGATGCTGATGAAAAGGCAAAAGGTGAATGGGTTCGTGTTGATGATGGAAGTTATCCTGTCGATTGCTTAGATAGCGGAGAATATGGCATACAGCCATATGCAAGATACCTGGAGGTGTAGAAATGGGGCGATTAAAAAACATGTTACAAAAAGCAGCTATAAGGTTGTTGGATATCAAGCCGGCGAACCCTAAAACAATAACAATTTATGAGAGAGATACATATGAAACTGAAACACTGCGGAATCGACTATGGTATCGCGGTGATCCAAATGAATTGGAACAATACTTTAAGAAAGTAGCGAAAGAATGGCGCGGATCTGCAAAAACAAAATTTTGGGCTGCTGAACCGTCAAAGGATAGCGCCATACGTAAGATGCATACTGGATTACCTAAGATGATTGCAAACAAACTTTCGGATATCGTAGTTGCGGATATGGATAATATAGAGCTAGACAATAAGTTTCAATCACTGTGGGATAAAATGTCAAAGGAAAATAAATTTCCGCAGCTAATTGGATCATGCATATCTGAAACACTTGTAGATGGTGATGGCGCTTTTAAAATATCAGTTGATACAGATTTATCACTTTATCCTATAATCGAATTTTATGGAGGCGAAAGGGTAAGCTATGTATACAAGCGAGGGCGATTGCAAGAAATTATATTTCATACGTCTTATACGCAAGATATGGCAGACTTTTGCTTACATGAACATTACGGCAGAGGATTCATTGACTATAAGCTTTATAATGCACGAGGCGATGAAGTGGAACTTGGTACTGTAGAAGAATGTATAAGTTTAAAACCACACAATACGTTTGCTGGAGATTACATCATGGGAATACCTGTGATGTTTTTTAAATCCGTAAAGTACAAAGGCCGCGGAGAAAGTATCTTCACATCTAAAAACGATGATTTTGATGCATTAGATGAGGTTGTATCACAATGGATAGACGCTATACGTAAAGGCAGGGTATATAGGTACATACCAAAAAGTATGGTTCCAAAAGACCCCAATACCGGAGAAACATTATCCCCAAATGTATTTGATAACGACTACATGGAAGCAGGAACAAGCCTTGCAGAGGATGCTAAAGAGATTGTTACATTATCACAAGCAGATATTAACTATGCGGCTTATGTAGAGTCATACGCAAGTTTCATGGATATGTGCTTACAAGGAGTTATTAGCCCAGGAACATTGGGTATAGATTTAAAAAAGACAGATAACGCAGAAAGTCAACGTGAAAAAGAAAAGGCTACTGTTATATCTTGTAATAAGATTGTTGATGCGCTTACTGAGGTCATCCCAGAAGTAGTGTCTGTATGTATGATGACTTATGACAATATGTGTGAGAAGGCCATAGGTGAGTATGAGGCATCTGTTAAGTTTGGAGAATATGGAACACCTACATTTGACAAAGTTGTAGAAACTGTTGTAAAAGCCAAGCAAGGCGGTGTCATGAGCGTAAAACAATCATTAAAGCAAATGTACGGAGATACATGGACAGAAGAGGAAATTGAAGAAGAATTAAAACTAATTAAAGATGATCAAGCATTAGGAGTACAAGAGCCTGTTATAAACGAATTTGATGATATTGATGGAAAGGTACCGACCGATGGTGATTACCAGTGAGCAAGAAAGAAAAGGATCCATACTCTTTGAGAGAAATATATAAAGAGATGGAACTAGAATTAATTGCATCTTTACGCAGAAACTTTTTAAAGCATAAAATGGAAGAGCAGGCGGCAGGCTTTAGTTGGGAGATGTGGCAGAAAGCTAAGCTTAGAAATATACATCAGTATCAATTAGAAAATAGTAGTATCATATACAAGTTTAAAGCACGTATCAAGAAAGCTATCGAAGATGTATTAAACCACTTCTATGATAAAGGGTATAAGTCCACTGTAAATATACCAAAAGATGGTAAAAATACAGCGGCACCGAATCAAAAGCCACCAAAGGAAACACAGTTTTTCGGCACTAATAAGAAAAAGTTGGATGCATTGATTGAAACATCAAAAAAAGACTTTGATAATGCTAATCATGCAATATATCGCAAAATGGATGATGTGTACCGGCAGACAATTTTTAAGACTGAGTTCCAATTGTCAAGTGGTGCCTTGTCGCTTGGCAAAGCAATAGATAATGCTGTGGAAAAGTTTTTAGAGCAAGGTATTAACTGTATAGGATATAAGGATAAGAATGGACACATCATACGCTATGTTAACATCGCAGATTACGCAGAAATGGCATTGCGTACAGCAAGTCATAGAGCAACACTTTTAGGCGAAGGTTCAAAGCGTGATGAACTAGGCGTACATCTGGTCTTTGTATCAGCGCACGCTAACGCCTGTAAGCTATGTTTGCCTTGGCAAGGTAAAGTACTAATTGATGATGTATTTAGTCATCCTAGCGATGATTACATCGCAAAATACAAAGGCAAATATGAGCTGTTGTCTGTTGCTATCAAAGCGGGGTTGCTTCACCCCAATTGCAGACATACGCTCGCAACGTACTTTGAAGGCATTACACGTCTTCCAAAGCCGCAAGATCCAAAAAAAGCATTGGAGAATTATAACAATGAACAACAACAGAGAAAATTGGAGCGGGAGATCCGTAAACGTAAGAGGATACTCGCCGGAACCGTGGAGGACAAAGACCGAAAAGAAGCACAGCGTAATCTGAGAATAGCACAAAAGAATCTAAGAGATTTCTTGAAGAGTCATCCTGAGTTCAAGCGACAAAGTAGGCGTGAAAAGATTTATGATGTTAAAAATATAAAAAACATGATGAGTTCAGAAGATAATCAAAAAGTGAAAGGAAATAAGATATCGGATGAACTAATGCCAGATATAAAAGAAGGCATAAGGAAAATGAACAAAGAATTCCCGTCTTTTAAGGAACTTGTCAGTAAAATAACATATGACCCTTCAACGGAAAAAGAATATGCATACAGCGAAACAGGAATAAATGAAGGAAAGGTATCTACCACTATAAAAGTAGGCAAAATATTTTCTGATAGATCAGCGTTATTACAATCCATTAGCAAAGATATAAAAAGTGGTCATACGTATAGCGATATGACTTCTAAGTCACTGATTGTGCACGAATGCACACACGCTTTAGAAATCAATTTGACACTAAAGGAAATGAAAATTGATGCAAAACAAGTTACAGATAGCCAGTGGATAGAATTCAAAAACAAATATGGATTTATTTCTGGCGAAATTAAAGAACAAGCTATGAAAAATCTTAATATTGAGTTTATGCATCCAAAGTGGTATAAAATGTATAAGGATCTCGGAAATTATGCAAAGATAAATAGTAACGAATTTTTAGCACAATGCATCTCGCAAGTCTTAACAACAGAAAATCCAAGCGAAATAGCGTTGGAAGTTTTTAAATTGTTGAAGGAGAGGATAAAATGATACCTACTGCATTTGAATATCCTGAATGGATTGATAACAATCTCGAAGAGTTAGCATTGAAAAAGGATGCTCCAGAAGATGTAAAAAAAGCATTTGATGAATGGGTTAATGGATTTAGAAGCCCATTTACTGATAAGAATACGAAAGACCAACCTGGCATGGATATCAGTGATTTACTTTAAGCACTCATAATGGGTGCTTTTTTAGTGGCAACCCCACAGGAGGAAAAAAAGAAATGAAATTTAGAAAGAAGCCTGTAGTTGTAGAAGCATTCCAGTTAAATGAAAGAGGTCTTGTAGGTGAAGATTGGTTCTGGAATGCAGTATCAGAAAATAAGGTCATTACACATGACTTCGGAAAATTCAATCAAAATCCAGCTTGGTGCGAAATAAAGACATTGGAAGGAACGATGATAGCAAAAGCCGGTGATTTTATAATCAGAGGTGTACAGGGTGAATTATATCCTTGTAAAGCCGATATATTTATGGCGACTTATGAACAGGATTTAGATAAGTGATGTGTGCCAACATGCATATGTGACAGTAAGTCATAGTTATTATGATAAAAATTTGAATTGCAGGGTCGTTAAATATCACGATACCTGCATTTTTTGTGGACAAAAAAAACAAAAGAAAGGACCAGCTATATGAATGACCCGCCAAGACGTAAATTGCCCTATTTTGGGGTGCATTTGAAATGATATTACTCCAACGTAAAAGAGGATAAAGAACGGATAGTCAGACAGACTTAAAACGGAGGTTAATATGAAACGAAATTTAAAATTCCCTTTGGATATTCAGCTTTTTGCTGAATCTAATCCAACACCAGATCCTACGCCTAATTCAACACCGGTAGGATACTCACAAGAACAGTTGGATGCGATTGCAGAAGCACGTGCAGCAAGAGCATCTGATGCAGCATTAAAAGACTTTTTCAAACAGCAAGGATTATCTCAACAAGAAATTACAGCAGCATTAGATAAATATAAAGCAGATAAAGCGGCAAGTAAACCGAATCCTGATGCTTTACAGAACGAATTAAAACAGGCCCAACAAGAGGCAGCAAAAGCAAGACTTGAAAATCAAGCCACTATGAAGGCATTAGAATTAGGAATAGATATGAAACAAATTCCTTACGTGTTGAAACTAGCTGATATCCAAATCTCAGATGAAGAAGTAAAAGATGAAGATATCAAAGCGGCTATTGAAAAAGTGTTAGAAGATGTACCAGCTCTAAAGTCACAGGAACCAACACCTAAACCAGGAATTACATTAGGAGCAGACGGAAATCCTGCGCCAAAACCAAAAGGCAATGTATCTTTGACAGATGCTATTGCAGCTAAATTAGGCAAATAGAAAGAGAGTGATTAAATATGCCATTAACATTAGCAGAAGCACAAAAGAACGTCCAAGATGACTTACAAATGGGCGTTATTGATGAATTTCGTAAGTCAAATTGGCTATGGGATAACTTAACCTTTGATGATGTCGTATCACCAACAGGCGGTGGAGCAACCATGACCTATGCATATACACGTTTAAAAACGCAGCCTACAGCAGAGTTCCGTAACGTGAACGAAGAATATTCAACAAACGAAGTTGAAAAAGAACGTTTCAATGCTGATCTGAAAATTTTTGGTGGAGCATTTGAAATTGACCGTATTATTGCAAATATGGGTGGAATTGTATCAGAAGTAGATCTGCAAATGAAGCAGAAAATTAAAGCCGCATCAGCTTTATTTAATGATACTGTTATCAATGGGGATAGTGCGGTTGATGCTAAAGCGTTTGATGGATTGGAAAAAGCTGTAACAGGATCCAGCACAGAGTTTAAACCATTAGAAATCATTGACTTATCTACAAGTGATGCAATAGATAAAAACTATAAGTTGTTTTTAGATCTTTTGGATGAGTTTTTAATGGGATTGGATGGAACACCATCATTCATTGGCGGAAATACAAAACTGATTGCTAAATTAAGAGCGTGTGCTAGAAGAGCAAGCATGTACCAAACAACAAAAAATGATTTTGGGCAGCAAGTGGAATCTTACGGAAACATCCCATTTATTGATTTTGGGGCAAAAGCAGGAAGCAACGAAAATGTATCAAAAATTATCACTTCCGGAGAGGATATGGGATGTACGTCATTGTATGCTGCACGTCTTGGATTAGATGGATTCCACGCTTGTTCAATGGCTGGTCAGGCACCTGTAAATACATGGCTGCCAGATTTTAATACTGCTGGAGCTGTGAAAAAAGGCGAAGTTGAAATGGTTGCGGCTGTTGTTTTAAAGGCTACAAAAGCAGCAGGAATCATGAGAAAGATTAAGGTACAATAATATGAAAATTATTGCACCTAATAAAAATTACACTGGCATTTCTGCTGGTGTAGCATTTGCTAATGGTGTAGGGGATTGTAGCAACCCTGACACTATTAATTGGTTTGAACAGCATGGTTATGATATTAAAGAAAGTCTAGATAATGATGAAACATCTATTTCAGAAAAAGAATTCAAGGCTTTGAAAAAGGAGAATGCAGAACTTAAGAAATCTGCTGATCCAAAAGTATTAGAAAAAAATAAAGCTTTAAAGGATAAGCTAAAAGCTGTTGAAAAAGAATTAGAGGAATTAAAGAAAGCAGATGAATAGCATGTACGCTACACCCGAATATTACACCACCGAATACGGTGGAACACTCATATCACAAGAAAAATTAAATAAAGCACTTAAATCGGCTGAATATGATATTGACCATTTATGTTTTGGCCGTATCAAGGGTAAAGGATTTGATAACCTATCACCTTATCAGCAAGAGTTAATTAGTCGTGCAACTTGCTTACAGGCCGATTACTTAAAACAGTATGGTGCTTATATCAATAATCCGTTAAAGTCATACACAGCAGGTAGTACGCGAGTTGAGTTGGCCAATGTAACTTATGGCGGTATCAGTACCACACAAGAGATTATCAATCTATTAGAGGACACAGGATTAAGATGCCGAGTGCTATAATCACGTGTCCTTTTCCTTTTCCTGATCAAGAGCTAACAACGTACATTGAGATATATCAGGAAGAGGATACAGAGGACCAAGGACCAATCGAAACATTAGTGTATGATGGTATGGCTAAGTATGACCAAACATCAAAATATGTCTTTAATGCTGATAGCAAACAGATTGAACTCACTGGTAAGTTAATTATCAAAGGTGATGTACAGTTTATTGGTAATGCACCACAAGGATACGTAAAGATTGGCGATGAGAAAAAGCAAATCTACAAGGTTAGTAAGCCATCTGTAATGGGCTTTATCGTATCAACAGAGGTAGATTTATTGTGAAAGTGACTAATGTTAAAGTCAAAATAAATCGTGATGCAATAGCACAGTTAGAAAAAGCTAAAAAACGAGCTTTATATCTTACGGCAGAGGCTATGCTTGCTGATATAAAATCACGTGGTGTTGTACCAAAAGACACAGGTGAACTAGAACGCAGTGGTTTTGTTGACGATAATCACATTGATGTTGAAATCGTTACTAGTATAGTATTTGACACTCCGTATGCAAGGCGTTGGTATTTTAATCTTGACGGTGCAACATTTCAGCGCACACAAAATGTCAATGCGCAGGACCATTGGATGGACTATTACCTAGACGGTGATGGCAAACAGTGGGTACAAGATACCTATGCAAAATTCTTAAAACAAGAATCTGGGGGTCTTATCAAATGATGACACTAAAAGATGTCAAAGACTGGCTTAAAGAACAAGTATCAGCGGATGTTTGGAAAATAGGAACCTATGATGCATCTAACGAAAAAACAATCTGCGTACGTAATCTAACTAGCAATCGTGGCAAATTGGCCATAGGCGGTTTACAAAATACCAGTACAGCTGTAAAAGGTGTATCTATTATTGTACATTGGTCAAAAAATCCTGATGAAACTGAGCGTGTTGCTCAAGAGGTGCTCGCTTTATTTTATGGAAAACAGCCTGTGATAGGTGATTATCAGATTGTAAAATGTGATATGAGAAGCGACGAACCCATCAGCGTCGGAACGGACGATAATGGGATATACGAATATGTAATCGAAACATGGCTCACATATGAGCGAAAGGAGTAATTTATGGCAAAAGTAAAAAGTGGAGTTTTCCCGGTATTTGATCTTGATTTCAAAATTGGAACAAAAGGCAAGGATTCGACAGAACAAGATATGGTAACAATTAAGGACATGGAAACATTTTCTTTGTCAATCGAAGGGAACACCTCAAAATGGAATCCTATGGATATGAAAGGATGGGGACGTGCCTTGATGACTGGTAAGAGCATGACAGTATCTTTAAAGGGCAAACGTAATGTGGGCGACCCAGGCAATGATTATGTGGCGTCTGTGGCCTTTAAAGATGGACTTAACTGTTCGTCCAAGGCTGCTGTAGAGTTCCCAGATGGTAGCAAGCTGACATTTGATTGTGTACTGGATATTAAATCTTTTTTAGGTGGCGAATCACAGGATGTCGCACCGTTAGAGTTTGATATGATCGTGGATGGTAAACCTTCTTTTACAGAGGCACCAGCACCAACTGTGTAGGAGGTAAACATGGCAAGAGAGTATAATATCGTTGAGCGACTGAAACGTCGTAACGAAAAGCCAACAGTGGTATTGGATGAAGAACATAAATATCCTATCAATACGAAAAAGACAAATGTCTTGTGTATGATGGCATATATCCGTAAAACAGAGAAAAAGGGAAAAGAAGAAACCGATCCTGTAAAAGATATGGAAATGATGGACCACATCATCAAAATGGGACTAGGTGATGAAGCGGCTGCCTATATTGCCGAACAAGATTACACATTTGCTGTTATGCAAGATATCATTGATGTAATCATGGCAGCAATTGGCGACGAAGAAACGAATTTTGAAAAAGAGGAACAAGAAGAAAAAAAGTAACCGACCATTGGTATGACATCTTTGATGATTGGGACTTGATAGAGGCATCATTTGCCATGCAGTATCCTCAAAAGGATTTATACGCTACAGACGATGATGACATGGAGTGGCGAGAATTTGTCACTTTGTTATCGGGAATCATGCCGGAAACACCATTAGGTCAAATCATCAAGATACGTGCAGAGGATGACGAAGATGTATTAGAACACTTTTCATCAGAGCAAAATCGTATACGCATTGAATGGCGTAATCGCCAATTACAAGAAACAATGAAACAAATGAACAAAGAAGAAGTTATGATGCAAATGAAGGCTATGTTTAAGTCTATGGCATCATAACTTCTTTTCATGTCAGAAAGGTAGGTGACTATATGGGAGCAACCAGTGCAGGATCCATACAGATGGATCTAGAGGTTAAATCTAATTTAGATGATGATATACAGGCTGAGGCCAGTAAGTTAGCTGACAGGATACGTAAACAAGTTGACTCGATGAGTGGTGATATGTTTAAAAACTTGCGGAAGAGCCTCGTTGCTAGTCTGGACAAAATGACAGAGGCAGTAAAGTCTTGTCTTGATCGTACTAAGCTAGAGATGAGAGCGTTTGTAGAGCAAATGGCTAGCATGGTCAAGCAAATGTCCGGTGTACAGATGCCTTATCATCAAGCCGAAGACCAGCCAATACCTAAAACAGCAACAGCTAAGAGCAATCCAGTAAGAGGACCGCCCTCTTTAAGTGTGAGAAAGCCTAAAATTGATTTATCTATGAATACAGAAGTAATGCATGCACAGCAAACAAATCTTGCAAATCAGATTAGTATTACATCTCAGATAATAAAAAATCAAAAAGATGCGTTGACAAAGCTAGAAGAAGAATATGCTAACATATCATCAAAAGCAAATTCTTTAACGAGTTTGAACGACCAATTTAATAAATTAGCTACAGGAACAGATTTGGCAGCAGAAAAGATTGATATCTTAAAACAAAAAATGACTGCTGTCACATCATTACGTCAGAAAATAGATATTGATGATGAAATTAGATCACTAAAACAAGAAATCAATTCAGCATTACCTAAAATGGACGCTTTAAAAGATAAGATTTATCAGATAGAAGCACAAGGATACGAAGGAAAATCATTAGATTTCAGCAATAAGATATTAAAATTAAAGAGTAGCATTTCATCAGGTGAAACTAAAATTATCGAAATGAACCAGGCATTAAGTGCTATGGATAGACAAATGGCAACAACATCAATGTCCTCAATGCAAGCAAGTGGAAGATTTGCTAAGTTCAAGAGTGTTTTATTAGGACTTGCGAGTGGTGGACCAACAAGCTCAATGAAACGACTTAATTCAGTTATAAGGAGTCTTGGAAGCAAGTTTATGACATCGACGCGAGCCGGAAGCAAATTAAGCGGTGTTATTAATAAGTTTCCTGTATCATCTTCGTTGGCAACTGCAGGTTTAAAAAGGTTAAGCGGTTCTATGTTGTCGCTAGCAAGCCAAGGGCTTTATAAATTAGGTCAAGGGCTAAAAAACGCAGGAAAACGTTTAGTGTCATTCACTGCTAAATTGTTAGGGCTTAATTCGTCATCTAAAAAAGCATCATCAGGTATAGGACGTGCAAGCATGGGAATCGGCAGATTGATTAAGTCATTTACCATCTTCTCGCTGATTTTCCCTCTTGTAAGTCGTGGTATCATGGCACTAGGACAAAACCTCGGGGCTACATTGATGACAAATACCGCATTTGCAAATAGTCTTAACCAAATAAGATCTAACCTAGCAACGGCATTTACACCCATATTTAATGCTATAATGCCTGCTTTAAATGCTCTTATGTCTACTTTGTCCACTATTACAGGATATATCGCTGCCTTTATGTCGGCAATCTTTGGTAAGTCGATGTCATCGACAAAGCAGGCCACTGCTGGTATTTATGCCGCAAAAGACGCAATGGGCGCTTATGGATCAACAGCAGACAAAGCATCAAAAGCCACTGAAAAAGCACGTAGATCCTTAATGGGGTTTGATGAGATAAACAAACTTGATGATAAAGATAGCGCATCAGGGGGCAACGGTGGCGGAGGTAGTAAAGCGCCTGTCTATACGCCGACTGATCCTAACCAAAATGTTGTTAACAAGTGGGTGAAAAAACTCAAAGATTTATGGTCAAAAGGTGATTATGCTGGTATCGGAAAGGTCATCGGCCAACAGGTCAACAAGGCTGTAACATCATTTACAAAATGGATATCCTGGGATAACGTCGGCACTCAGATTACTGCTTTTATGACAGGATTTTGTGAGTTGTTTAACAGTTTGATAAAAACCATCAACTGGGAAAATATCGGTAAAATGTTTGGTACAGGTATCAATACTATTGCTAAAACAATACAACTGTTAATGGAAGGCGTCAACTGGGAAAATATCGGTAAAGCTATAGCACTTGGACTAAATGGCCTTGTACATGAAGTAGACTGGGATAACCTTGGGCGCACTATTGGAGCATATTTCCAGGCGCGTATTAATGCTTTGTATGGTTTTGTTACAACAGCTGACTGGGAAGGTACTGGGTTCGCATTGGCCAATGGTGTAATGGGCTTAGTTAATAAAATAAATTGGGTGACCCTTGGGAAGACGTTAGGCACTGGTTTATCAGGACTAATAACAACGATCAATAACTTTATTACTGGCATTGATTGGGTATCTATAGGCACTAAGTTTGGCAACGGGCTTAATAGTTTTCTGCGTAGCGTAAAATGGGCTAATGCAGGCAAAACATTAAGCAACGGTTTAAATAGCGCACTTAAGCTATTGATCACAACGATAGCTACATTTGACTGGGTTAAACTAGGGCAAAGCATTGCTGACTTTTTGTGTAACATTAACTGGATAGGGCTATTAGCTAAGCTAGCACTTATTATTGGCCAAGCCATAGTAGGATTGACCAAAACGATATTAGGATTTGTAGCACAACTTGCAAAAAATATCGGCGAAGGATTTTTCAACGGTCTAAAAGAATTTTTTAGCAATCCGATAGACTGGATAAAAACAAATATCGTTGATCCATTTATCAATGGAATAAAAGATTTATTTGGTATTCACAGCCCATCAACGGTTATGGTTGAAATCGGTGGTTATTTGATACAAGGCTTGCTTAATGGTATAAAATCAGCAATTAAAGGACTAATTGGTTTAATACCTAGCATATTTGGCGGCATTGGTAAAGCTATCAGTGGGGTTTGGAATGGCATCAAATCTACTGCAAGCAAAGCGTGGAAAGGCATTTCTTCCACTATTGGCAAGACTTGGGATGGGCTAAAGACAAAAGCGAGCAAGACATGGGGGGATATCAAAAAAGGCATAAGTGATAAATGGGATGATCTGAAAGAAGGTGCAGGTAAAACATGGGAAGGGATTAAGTCAACGGTTTGCAAAAAACTAGGCCTCACCAAAGAAGGGGTAGCAGCTGATACCAAAACTATGTTTAATACGATGTCATCTATTGGAGATGATATTAAAAATGTTGTAGGCAATAAGTCTAAATCTACTGCTGATAAATTTGGCGAAAATATGAAAGCAATGAAGACAAGCGCTACAGATAAAACAGGGGACATTAAAACGATCATCACAAAAAAGCTTAACGAGGTGGCATCTTGGATGGGCACTACTGGTAAGATAAATTTTACCGAAAAAAGCAAATTGATGATGAATGGTGCAAAAAATAGTGTTAAAAACGTTGACATTAAGTCAGCTGTTAAGTCATCGATCGATAAGGCGTTAAACTGGATACGCGACAGCGCGAAAAAAACAGCGGGAAGTCGTGGTAAGAGCATGATGCTAGGCATGTCAGATGGTACAAAAAAGGTTAGCATCAAATCAGCCGTAGAAACAACTGTGAATAAAGCAACATCATGGCTCAAGGGGCTCAAAAATTTATCTCCAACATGGGGTAAGGACATGATGTCCGGAATGTCTGAGGGGATGCGTAATGCTACCTATTTAGTGTCAAATGCAGCGAGCAATGCAGCAAACATCATATCACAGTGGTTACACTTCTCCCGCCCAGACGTTGGGCCGTTACGTGAGTATGAGAAGTGGATGCCGGATATGATGCAAGGGCTATCCAGTACTCTGGAATCAAGCACGCCTACCTTTATCAATAGAGTAAAAACTCTTGCTACATCTATGTCTAGTGCTATGCAGGCATCTTTACAAGAACCTACGATAGCATTTGCTGGCGAAAGGTCGTTAAATGTTCAACATGCATGGAAAGAGGAACGGCAAAGCAGCGAAACATCTCTAGGGGAAGTGGTCGAAGAAATTAAGAGCTTGAAACAGAAGTTTGATGAAATTAAGCAAGCTGTAGAAAGCAAGGACACGGATATTTATATGGATAGTGAGAAAGTAACAAAAAAAGTAGTTGATAACGTAAACAAGGACACACGTAAAAACGGCAAGTGCCCTATTGACATATAGGAGGCGCAGGAATGGCAATATTGACAGCAAACGGTGTGGCTTTGCCTGCACCTGTATCTATTAAGACAGACGATGAAATCATTTGGTCCAGCAATACTGGACGTGTAGCTAATGGCGACATGGAGGGTGATGTCGTCAAAGAAAAGAAGACATTAACCATCGAGTGGGGAATACTCCAGGATACGGAAATGAAAAAAATCGAAAACAATGTGATTGCTGGATATTTCCCGCTCATTTTTAACGGTGGCAATGGTGTAGGATTTACTATCGCCTCTTATCGTGGAACACTTAGCGAAGAGCACATCGGGACATTAGATGATGACATCTATTGGTATAAAAAAGTAACCGTAAAAATTGTACAAAAATAGGAGGAAAAACTTATGAAATTAAAAAACAAACAAATTTTAGAAGCACAGCAGGCATTAGGCAAATTATTAAATACCAACTTGCCAGTCAAGCAGGCTTACCACATCAAAAAAACGTTAGAATCTATCAAAAAACAGATTATGTTTATTGATGAACAACGAAAAGATCTTATTAAAAAATACGGCGTGGAAAAAGAAGATGGTAACTTTGAAATTCCTGTTGATGAAAAAGAAAAACGCGAAAAGTTTTTTACAGAGTATGAGAGTTTGCTTGAAATTGAAGAGGAAATTGATGCCCGTAAGTTGACATTGGACGACTTAGAGCGCGTAGAATTAACAGCAAATGAAATCGAAACAATCGAATTTATGATTGAAGTATCTGAGTAAAAATAGGGAGGTGGTAAGATGATAACCACATCCGATAAATACAAGGCAGCTGTAAATAAATCTGGTAGACATTTTAGGTGCAGGATAGACATAGGTGGTATTACATACACTGGTATTAAAGGATTAAAGATAAAAGGTGGTACAAACTCTAGTGACGATATTACGTTTGGAGATACAGTATCATCTTTAATTGAGTTTACGCTTACGGATGTGCCAAAAAGCACATTATTAAAAGGCAAAAAGGCCATACCTTATATTGGTTTAGACTTAGACGATGGCACTACTGAGTGGATAAAAAAAGGTGTTTATCACCTCGAAAAACCTATTAAAACAGGTGAGTATATAAAAATCACCGCATATGACAATTTTAGCCTTTGCAACAAAGGTTTTTTTACTGACCTAAAAGGTAGCCAAAAAATTAAGGCAATCTTAGATGAGCAATGTAAAAAGATTGGTATTACATTTGCTGGTGGTGCTGATGATGTAGCTTATAATGCTGATAAGCTAAAAGGTATGACAGTACGGGAGGCAATAGGTGTATTGGCAGCATACTGTGGTAAAAATGCCATCATGGATAATGATGGTAACTTAAAATTCGTTTGGTACACCGATACCAAAGTATCTATATTACCATCGCGATACGCTGATCCGTTGGAAATGGCAGAAGATGATACATATATAAACCGTTTGGATTGCGCCATCGAAAACGAAAAATCTTTATCTGCAGGTGCTGGTATAGGCATATACTTTAGCTGTCCTGGTATGACACAAACAAGGCTTAATACTCTATACGATCGTATTAAAGGTTTTACGTATCGTGCGTTGACGCTTGATTTTAAAATGGCACGTCCAGATATAGAAGCTGGTGATTTGATTAAGGTTGTTGACAAGGACGGTACCGTGTACAACGTACCTCTAATGGAATATGAGTTTAACTGTGATGGTGGGTATTATGGATCTGTAATATCAAAAGGAAAATCAGAAGAAGAACAGGAAAATGAATACAAAGGTCCATTGCAGACAAAGGTGGAACGCACCTACAGTGATCTAATCAGCACGAAGCAGTTATTGGCAGACAAAATCACAGCGTATGAAGGCGAGTTTGAAATCATAAACACTAATTACCTAGAGGTCAACAAAAAGTTCACGGCGATGGAAGCTGAAATTGAAAATCTGGACGTCACAGAGCTTACTGTAAAAGTAGCTAAAATTGAAACATCCTACGTATCCAAAGAATACGTACAGGAGCTATATGCTACTAAAGCAGAGGTGCATGTACTGGATGTAGACCTAGAGCGTGTCAACACTCTACTTGCAGGCAGTGTAACAGCAGGTAGCACACAGACAATCGTGTTAAACGCTGACAACACAACGATATCCAACGCATTGATAAAATCAGCCATGATTGATAGCGTAGCAGCTGACAAGGTCACAGCTGGCACCATTGATGCGAGTAGTATCCATTTTAAGTCACAGTCGGGGCGGTTGGATATTTTTGGCGAGACGCTACAAGTTAGGGATGCCGATCGTGTAAGGGTACAGATAGGTAAAGACGGTACAGGTGATTATGCCTTATCTCAATGGGATGCCGATGGCAATCTTATGTGGGACAGCCGTGGTGCTAAAGCTGCAGCTATTAAGGATAAAATAATCGTTAATGATATGGTATCTGACAATGCCGAGATAGAGGGCAAAAAGATAAACATCACCTCGTTGGTTAAGGAGATAAACGATGGGTCTGAGGTCATTACATCCAATCACATATTATGTGATGGGAAATCATTAGATATTGCCTTTAATACTATATCAACAAAGATAGATCAAATTAAAATTGGAGGAAATAACTTATTATTACGTAGCGATGAAAAAATAACAAATGATCAATATTTAATCAAGACATATACCATGGCAGAAAAAATGACATCTGGTGAAGTTTACACTATCAGAATTTGGGGTAAATTAGGTGAAAATAAAAGCTATTTTACTGCATATCTTGATGGTGGTAATACGCAGTTAGCTATACTGACAAAACAAAACGATGGCACTTATGCGGCTACTTTTGATGGTATTGAAGGTAATCTTGCAAACAGTATTATCTATATATATGTATATGATGGTAATGTTGTTAGCCCTAGTATTATTGAAAAGATAAAATTAGAAAAAGGTAATAAATATACAGATTGGACACCTGCTCCTGAGGATATCAACAATGCTATTAGTGGAGTTGACACAAAAGTAACTGCTGTAACTGAAACCGTCAAATCTCACAGCACTAAATTAACTGCACAAGACGGCAAGATATCTACGTTGATTAGTGATACAACACAGGTAAAAAAAGATATTACAACGGTTCAAGGGGACATTGCAACATCAAAAGGCAGTATCATAACATTGCAAACTGACTATAGTGCATTAGATCAATCACTTAAAGGCCTTAGTAGTACAGTAGCGAGCCATACATCAAGTATTACAGATTTTGGTACTAAAGTAACAGCAGTTACTGACAAAGCCGCAAAGCTAGAACTGTCTTTAGATGGTTTTAAAACAACGGTATCCAATACATATGCCACCAAGAGTATCGTGTCTAATTTAAGTACAGATCTCACTCAGAAAGTTGACAGTGTTGCAGTAAATATCAGGTCTTCTTACAACAGGGTAAATTTGATTGAAAATTCTGATTTTACAAACAGCACATCATGCTGGAGCAAGTCTTCTAATGCCGATGGTGTCGCGAGCAGAGCCACGACATGGGGAAGCAGTACAGGAAGGGCGCTGTATCTTAATTCAAGCACATTCGGTCAAGCATATAGTTGGTCGCAAAAAATTGACATGAACAGATGTGTAAAGGGATTTTATATATCCTGTGAGTTCCTTACAAACAGTGATTATGTTGATGGAACAACAAATCCTACTGGAGCATGTATTCTTAATGTATATTATACAGACGGAACTTCTGACAGTGGTTCTGTTAGTGATGCATCGCATAATTGGGTGAGAGTAGGAAAATTTGTAGCAGTTAATCAGGATAAAACCGTTGATTATGTCAGAGTGTATTTATATGGACGCGATTTTAAAGGTATTATCGCGATTAACCGTCCTTTTTTGTGTGAGGCAGACAGTGCTATCGACCCTAATTATTGGGCACCTGCACAAACGGAAATTACTGGCAATACAAGTGTGGTGATAAATTCAGAGGGGTTGAGTGTGAATAATGGAAATATATCTATATATAATACAGCAGGATCAAAAGTATTCTATGGCGATACAAATGGTAATCTAACACTTACAGGTAATATTACAGCGACATTTGGTAAAATAGGTGGATTTAATATCAAGAGTGACCGTTTATTATCAAATAATAACGGTAAATACACAGTGATACAAAGTTCTGGTACATATGCTTTTTATGCTGGCAGTACAGCAGAGGCAATGACAAATGCTCCATTTTACATTACGCACAATGGTAAACTTTATGCTCAAAACGCAGAAATAAAAGGCACTATATCGGGTAGTGTCATAGAAAGCAGCTATATCAAAGGAAATACTCTTATCATAGAAGGGGATAGTTATGGCGCCAGTATTTATTTAGGCCGTACTAGCAATACAAATTTTGCACATTTTACAAAAAATCAAGATGGATCTATTAAGTTATATTCAAGCGTTTTTGGAGAGATTAGCGTAGGAGAAAAATTCGCCATTAATAATGATGTCGGAATTATAATTAATGCCAATAAAGGTGGTATAGTATTGCAAAATAGCAATGGCATGTCTAATGCAATAAGCTATAACAATTACAATAGTGGAAGCAACACATTAAGACCATCAACCAATTATTCTAAGTGTTATCTTGGCATAGCGTCATTTAGGTGGGTCACACTTTATGCTCAAAATGCTGTTAATGTATCATCTGATATAAGGCTTAAAACAAATATCAAAGATTATGATATCCGATATGAAAAGATGTATATGGATCTAAAGCCTATTATTTATGAGTTAAAAAATAATATAGGTCAATATCATTGTGGTTTAATCGCACAATGGACAAGAAATGCCATGGAAAAAAACGGTATCAATGATAAAGAATTTGGACCTTATATTTATGATGCCAAAACGGACGATTACGGAATAGCTTATGCAGAATTAACAAGTTTGAACATGCATATGATACAAAAGACCATTAAGGCTGTAGATACACAAGGAGCAATATTAAAATGCCATGAGCAAGCAATATCCGATGTTGACCGTAAATCAAAAGAAAATGAATACAAAATCAAACAGTTTGAAAAACATCTTGAAGATGAAAGGCAGCTTAGAATTAAAGCTGAACAAAAACTAAATGCCATTATAAGTGGCGAAATTAGAGTGTTTTCTAGGGCGGTATAAAGCCGTCCTTTTGCCATTACAAAGGAGAGTGATTAAAATGGCAAATATTACAAATACAGAAACGACAGAGATTGTTATGACAAACAACATCGCATTGGAAGGTAAAAACATTAGAATACAAATTTACAAAATTAACAGTATGGACCCAGATAATTATGGAGAAGAAAGTCGTTTTGATTATAGTGCTACAGCAGAGGACAAAGCATCTTACATGGCAAACAAGGCAGACTTTAGACAGCAAGAAACAGCTTTTGAAGATAAAGTATTTGCAAAAATAGAAGAAATCAAAGCACAAAATACAGCTAAGCAGTAAAAATGTGAAAGAAGAAAGGAGAAACCTTATGGAAATGATTTATGCAACTTTAAAATTGGATTTAGGAATGATTTTGGTATGTTATGCGGTGTTACTATTGGCTTTCACATCCAATGTGGTGCTTTCTCTTTACTACAATATCAGCATGAGTAAAGAAAAATTCGACAAGAAACGCCTGCTATTGGGCGTTAAGAAGGCTGTAGTACTTGTAGTTGGCACATTGTTACTTGTGATTGCCATTGATGCAGCCACATTGTTGTTAGCCGATTATGTGCCTGATATTGGAAGCCAAACGCATGACATCATTAAAGTAGTAATGATTGCAACTACAATTGGCGTAGCAGCATGGCGCTATATTAAGGACGCATACAACACCTTTATCAGCATCTTAAATGGCAAGCCAACAGAAAACGCAGAAGCCTTAGACAATAAGGAGTAAAACATGGGGAGTGAAATATTTTCAACTTTTCTTGGTATAGTATCTGCGACTGTTATTTGTTTAATAAAAGATGCCATAAGAAATAAACGTACCAAGAAGTCGCTAATAGCAGAATTAGAGAAAAACCAGAATGCAGAGATTGATGTTGTAAAAGAAGGAATCAAGGCTATTTTGCATGATAGAATCCTGCAGAAATGTGAATATCATATTCAGAAAGGATATATTACCATAGATGATATTGAAGAAATCGAATATATGAATGAACCATACAAAAAACTTGGTGGTAACGGCACTGTAAAAGTAGCTATACATAAAGTGCATGATCTACCACCTGAACCAAAAAATTAAAACAGGAGGATAAGGATTATGATGTCTGTACAAGAGTTTATTAATAAAACAAAAGGCAATAAACATGATGTAGATGGTTATTACGGCGCGCAATGTTGGGATTATTTTGCTTATTTTGAGCAACTCGCTAAATACCCTATTACTAATTGCACTGATACAGGATACGTTGCCGATATCTGGAACTCCCGTAAGAAAAATGGTGTATTAAAAAATTTTACGGAAGTATCTAAAAATAAGTTACAAAAAGGTGATTGGGTCATTTGGACTAAATCTCCATATGGTAGTGGGTCACATATCGCTATGTTTGTAGCGTATGCGGATAACAATAAGATAAAGGTTATTGGTCAAAACCAAACGAATACAATGGAGGCATCCTATGCTACTCTAACTCTGACAGGTATTGGCGGATGCCTACGACCTAAATGCTGGGATAAAGATACAAAAAAGGATCTTGGCAACGTTGCGGTTGTAGAATATCTTACAATCGACCAGGTTCGTTGCTACATGAATGTTTATGCAAAAGATAAGCTAACCAAGTGCAGTGGGCATGGTAGATACAATCAGACACTTACCATTGGTACAGATGGCGCACGCAATTGCTTTTTAAGCTGCAAAGACGGCCAAGCGTGCGGAAAGAGCCACTGCAAAAAACCTAAAGGCACCATGCTACACGTACGTAACGTAAAAGACCTTAAATAGCGATTATCCCTACTTCCATAATTGGAGGTAGGGAGTTTTTTTATCAAGAAGGGAGTTTTTTTTATCAAGAAATGAAAGGAATATGATATTTTTGTGATTATGTATTAAAAATATTTTTAATTTTTGCTCATATACAAATCGCGTTAAATCGACTTTATTAGTCACTTTTAACTATGTATAGTTTAAGTGATCTTTACCTTTTGATGAAGGGGGAATTATAGGATGGTCATAAAAACAAAGAAGATATTAATCAAAGAAGTTACCAATATTTTACATGATATTGGTATGCCGGCTCATATTAGGGGATTTTATTACGTTAGAGATGCCATCATATTAGTTTATCAAGATATCACAAGATTAAATCATATCATCAAAGATGTATACGCACTCGTCGCAAAGCGTTATCATACATCATCGCAAAGTGTAGAGCGTACGATTCGTGTCGCCATTGAAATTACATTACATAAAAGTAATAAAAGTAATAAAAGTGAAAAAATAACCATTGAATGGTGCGAATATGATACAGCGGAGTTAATCGATTTTAGATATTTATACTTGGTAAAAAACGGTGTATGTGTTGGAGGATACTATATATATTAAAAAGGATGCATGAGCATCCAGAATAATGAGATATGTTGTACACACATATTATATAGCTAGTAGTGTATAAAATCAGTAAATTGGCTAAAAG
>PPYE01453809.1_pt1 | contig 22617 bp, 18 predicted proteins | sample 1559881 | NCBI WGS metagenome assembly PPYE01 (sample SAMN08240022, study PRJNA423297) | Human gut metagenome, whole genome shotgun sequencing project.
ATATGTATGTACTATTTGAGGAGGGGCAGAATAATGCTTTTCTTATAGATGTGAGTGATGTAAAAGTGTTGTTTAATGAATTGCCGAAAGATTTGAATATTCGAGGGATTTTTCTTACACATACACACTTCGACCACATTGCAGGCATAAATGAGCTTGTTTCACGATTTCCTGGTTGTAGTATTTATACATCAAAATATGGAGAAGAAGCATTGTATGACGATAGGAAAAATTTTTCGTTTTATTATGAACATTCTACCATATATGAAGGTCAGAATGTGATACTCCTTTCAAGTGGTGATGAAATCCAATTATTTAATAATGTAATGTTATACGTAATTGAGACACCTGGTCATTGTCCTAGTTGTTTGACTTATTATACGGATAACTATATTTTCACAGGAGATAGTTATATTCCTAATGTTAAAGTTGTAACTAAATTACCGTATGGTGATAAAAAAAAAGCAGAGACTTCTATTGAACATATTCTTAGTTTGGCTGAAAACAGAATTGTTTATGCAGGACATGATGTGGATAAGTGGAAAAGTATTTTGTAGATTATTATCATAAAAGTAAGATATGAATCAGTAAATGCCTTTTGGCCCAAGCAATGCAATAAAGCGGAAATATTTCTCCTGCGGACTTACATATTTGATTCATTTAAAATAATTCGATATAGTAGATCATGAAAATTCCATTTTCGCCCCCTTATATTGACGAGGCGGTCATCAACGAAGTCGTTGATTCGTTACGTTCCGGCTGGATAACTTCCGGTCCTAAAGTAAAAGCATTGGAAGAAGAAATAAAAGTATTCTCTAATGCAAAAGAAGTGCTTTGTGTAAACTCATGGACTTCGGGAGCCATTATGATGCTTCGCTGGTTGGGAGTAACAGCTGAAGATGAAGTGATTGTTCCGGCGTATACATATAGTGCTACGGCATTAGCAGTCCTTCATGCAGGTGCAAAGCCTGTTATGGTAGATTCCGGAGAGGATTTCAATATCTCTGTGGATGCTATTCAAAAAGCAATTACGCCAAGGACCAAGGCTATTATTCCGGTAGATATTGCGGGCTTCCCTTGTGATTACGACCGTATCATGCGACTCGTTAATGAACCGGAAATACGCAACCTGTTTCAGGCGGCGTCATTAGTACAGGAAAAATTGGGACGTATTCTTGTTATGAATGATGCAGCCCATTCTTTGGGAGCTTATTACAGCAAGAATCAGCGTACAGGATGCGAAACGGATATTGCTATCTTCTCTCTTCACGCCGTAAAGAATGTGACGACGGCCGAAGGAGGAGCCATCTGCCTGAATTTGCCCGAACCGTTTGATAATGCGGAACTCTACAAAGAATTGCGTATGATGAGTTTGAATTGTCAAACTAAAGATGCTTTTTCCAAATCCAAAGCCGGTGGTTGGCGTTATGACATAGTCGGTCTGGGAATGAAAATAAATATGGCTGACGTAAATGCTGCTATCGGTTTGGCTCAGATACGGGAATATCCTGAACTATTGAAAGAACGTAAAAGAGTATTCAATACCTATTCTAAAGCATTTGCTGATTGTGATTGGGCTATTTTGCCACCTTCTGAAGATGGAGAAAAAGAAAGCTCATATCATATCTATGCATTGCGTATCAAAGATTTCACAGAGGAACAGCGTGATCGTATGATTGATGAAATCGCGAAAAGCGAGGTTGCTGTGAACGTTCATTTTATCCCGATGCCGATGCTTTCCTTCTTCAGCTCATTGGGATATGATATAAAGAACTATCCACAAGCTTATGAGAATTTTAAAGGTGAAATCTCCTTGCCCATTTATCCACAGTTGGATGAAGAAAAGCTGGACTTTATAATCAAAGCTGTAAAAGATGCATACCTTAAAGTGACTGTTGATAGGTGATGATTCGTTTTTTTGATATTTTATTTTCCTTTCTGGGCATTCTATTCTTATCTCCTGTTTTCCTTTTCCTGTATATTGCTATCCGTCTGGAAAGTAAAGGTGGTGGTTTCTATAAACAGCTACGTGTGGGACGTGGAGGGACGGATTTTTATGTCTATAAGTTCCGCTCAATGCGTATAGGAGCTGATAAGCAAGGTTTGATAACTGTAGGCGGACGAGATCCCCGGATTACCCGTATCGGGTATTTTATCCGCAAATATAAATTAGACGAACTACCTCAGTTATTCAATGTACTGAAAGGTGATATGAGTCTGGTAGGCCCGCGTCCGGAGGTTCGTAAATATGTGGAACTCTACACTGAAGAACAGCGGAGAGTGTTGTCTGTTCGCCCGGGAATTACGGATTATGCATCTATAGAATATGTAGATGAAAATACGATTTTAGGACAGGCTGAGGATGCGGACAAGGCATATGTAGAACAAATACTGCCGGATAAAATATGCTACAATATGAAATATATAGAGCATCGTTCGGTGAAGGAATATTTCAAGATTATATTTCTGACTATATGGAGTATTGTACATTGATCAAATCGGTAATAAAGGTTATGAGATGGTTGTTTATCCCATATTATGTTTGGAAAAAGTAGTTTAAAATAAGATATGGAAAAGGTCGAAGCTCAGTTTCGGCCTTTTTTATTCTTTCAACACTGACGCTTGTGACAACCTCAAACTACTATTCGGTGTCTGGAAAAGTCCGAAACCAATGCCGCAAAGGATTAATCGAAGCCTGATACAAAATATCCCCATACCGATACTTCCCAATATTCTCGGATGAATACATTCCATCAAATAACCGGCAACCAGTGCGGCAACTAAAGTTGCAAGAGGCCAGGGAATTAATAATAACTCGGTCATTACCTCGCTACAATAGCCAATTGATAACCATTGACAATCCAAGCAATCACAGAGTCCGAAGTTCCAAAATCATGTGCGAGGGTAGGGAGGATTACAGTATTTCCTGTGATTTTCCATCCTGAACCATATCATTTCTTTTATCTGCGAATTAAACAAAACGTTCAATCTGCTGTTCGGAAACCTGCATAAAAATAAGTTTTTTTAGAAATTGTCTCGTAGGAAAGTAACGTGGAGAAGAAACTTCTTTGTACCTTTGTGCCCGTCAATACTAAAATCAATAATAAATAATAGGATTTATGGGAGGATTTTTCGGGACAGTCTCCAAAGCGAGCTGTGTGACGGATTTATTTTACGGTACAGATTATAATTCACATTTAGGAACTAAGCGGGGCGGACTTGCCACGTATGATGCAGAAGAGGGCATGTTTGCCCGATCCATTCATAACCTGGAGAGCACTTATTTCCGAACCAAGTTTGAAGACGAACTGGATAAGTTTAAAGGAAATGTCGGAATAGGAATCATCAGCGACACAGACCCGCAACCCATCATCATTAACTCCCACCTCGGACGCTTCGCCATTGTAACAGTAGCCAAAATTGTGAATCTGGAAGAAATAGAAGCAGAGCTACTTTCCCAAAATATGCACTTCGCCGAACTGAGTTCAGGCAATACCAATCAAACCGAGCTTATCTCACTACTCATCATACAAGGAAAAACTTTTGTAGAAGGTATAGAAAATGTTTACCGCCGTGTCAAAGGCTCTTGCTCTATGCTGTTGTTATCAGAAGATGGCAGTATCATTGCGGCTCGTGACAAGTGGGGGCGCACTCCGATTGTAATTGGCCGGAAAGAAGGGGCATACGCTGCAACCAGTGAGTCAAGCAGTTTCCCGAATCTGGATTATGAAATAGACCGCTATCTCGGTCCGGGAGAGATTGTTCGTATGACTGCCGATGGAGTGGAACAATTGCGGAAGCCGGAGGAAAAGATGCAGATTTGTTCTTTCCTGTGGGTATATTACGGTTTTCCCACTTCCTGCTATGAAGGTCGCAATGTAGAGGAAGTGCGTTTTACCAGTGGCTTGAAGATGGGGCAGAACGATGATTCTGAAGTCGATTGTGCTTGCGGTATTCCTGATTCCGGTGTAGGTATGGCTCTGGGGTATGCCGAAGGAAAAGGAGTTCCTTATCACCGTGCTATTTCTAAATATACACCGACATGGCCGCGCAGCTTCACTCCCAGTAAGCAGGAGATGCGCTCATTGGTGGCGAAGATGAAACTGATACCGAACCGTGCCATGCTGGAAGGTAAGCGCTTATTGTTCTGTGACGACTCCATAGTACGGGGAACGCAACTTCGGGATAATGTGAAGGTGCTGTATGAATATGGTGCCAAAGAAGTGCATATCCGCATTGCTTGTCCGCCGTTGATTTATGCTTGTCCGTTTGTAGGTTTCACGGCATCCAAGAGTCCGTTGGAACTGATTACACGTCGCGTTATAGAAGAACTGGAGGGAGATGCAGACAAGAATCTGGAGAAATATGCCACTACCGGTTCTCCGGAATATGAGAAGATGGTCAGCATTATTGCCGAGCGCTTTGGTCTTACAACTTTGAAGTTTAATACTTTGGAAACTCTCATCGAGTCCATCGGATTGCCGAAATGTAAGGTTTGTACACATTGTTTTGATGGAAGTAGTTGCTTTTAAGTAACTCTAAATACTAACATTTTGTAAAAAGGGGCGTGAATTGCTTGGCAGTTCACGCCCCTTTTTCTACCTTTACGGCAGAACTATTGACTACTGTTGATAGATAATTGGTAGTTCATATTCTTAATCGTAAATTGAAAATTATTAAATCGTAAATATTATGGCTTTAGTAGAACGTTTTTTGAAGTATGTAAGCTTCGACACCCAGTCCAGTGAAGAGACAGAGGTGACTCCAAGTACTCCGGGGCAAATGGTATTTGCCAAATATCTGAAAGAAGAATTAGAGTCTTTAGGTTTGGAAGACATAACGCTGGATGAGCATGGCTATTTGTTTGCCACACTTCCGGCAAATATCGATAAGCCGGTACCTACTATTGGTTTTATCGCCCACATGGACACCAGTCCCGATATGAGTGGCAAAGATGTGTCTCCTCGTATTGTTCAAAACTATGACGGCTCGGACATCGTGCTTTGTGCAGAAGAGAATGTAGTTCTTTCTCCGTCTCAGTTCCCCGAACTGTTGGATCATAAAGGGGAAGACCTGATCGTTACCAATGGTAAGACATTGTTGGGAGCAGATGATAAAGCAGGTATTGCCGAAATCGTTTCTGCGATAGTGTACCTGAAAGAGCATCCTGAAATCAAGCATGGCAAGATTCGTATTGGTTTCAATCCGGATGAGGAAATAGGATTGGGCGCACATAAATTCGATGTGGAGAAGTTCGGTTGCGACTGGGCCTACACAATGGATGGCGGTGAAATAGGAGAGTTGGAGTTTGAAAACTTCAATGCGGCATCTGCCAAAATCACTTTCAAAGGTCGCAATGTACATCCGGGTTATGCCAAGAATAAGATGATTAATTCAATTCGTGTGGCCAACCGTTTCTGTGCGATGTTACCTGCTCATGAAACACCCGAACATACTGAAGGTTACGAAGGCTTCTACCATCTCATCAGTTTCAACGGCGATGTAGAGCAGACTACAGTGGCCTATATTATCCGTGATCATGACCGTGCACGTTTCGAGAGTCGCAAGAAGAAAATAGAACGCTTTGTCAGTGAAATCAATGCCGAATATGGTGAAGGTACGGCAACACTTGAACTCCGTGACCAATACTATAATATGCGTGAGAAGATTGAACCGGTAATGCATATCATTGATACGGCTTTTGCTGCAATGGAGGCTGTAGGTGTGAAACCGAATGTGAAACCTATCCGTGGTGGTACGGATGGCGCACAGCTTTCTTTCAAAGGTTTGCCTTGCCCCAATATCTTTGCAGGTGGTCTGAACTTCCATGGACGATATGAATTCGTTCCTATCCAGAATATGGAGAAAGCGATGAAGGTCATTGTGAAGATTGCCGAACTTGTTGCTATAAAATAATTTAATACCTTAAGACATGAAAACCACTCCGTTTACAGAAAAACATATCTCGCTGGGTGCTAAGATGCATGAGTTTGCGGGATATAATATGCCGATAGAATATTCCGGTATCATTGATGAACACCTCACAGTTTGTAATGCTGTGGGTGTATTCGACGTTTCCCACATGGGAGAATTCTGGGTGAAAGGCCCCAATGCATTGGCTTTCCTTCAGAAAGTGACTTCCAATAATGTGGCTGCCCTGACTCCGGGCAAGGTGCAATATACCTGTTTCCCCAACGAAGAAGGCGGTATCGTAGATGACTTGCTGGTTTATCATTATGAACCGGAGAAATACCTGCTGGTAGTGAATGCTTCGAATATAGCAAAAGACTGGAACTGGTGCGTTTCGCACAATACCGAAGGTGCTGAATTGGAAAATGCTTCCGACCACATGCCTCAACTTGCCGTACAGGGACCGAAAGCCATTCTTGCTTTGCAGAAACTGACGAGTCTAAACTTGTCGGAACTGCCGTATTACACCTTTACGCATGGTGAGTTTGCCGGTGAGAAAGATGTGATTATTTCCAATACCGGCTATACCGGTGCAGGAGGTTTTGAGCTTTACTTCTATCCCGAAGCTGCCATGAAGATTTGGAATGCCGTGTTTGAGGCAGGTGAAGAATTTGGCATCAAGCCGATTGGCTTGGGTGCACGCGATACGCTTCGTCTGGAAATGGGCTTCTGCCTGTATGGCAATGATCTGGATGATACGACATCACCTATTGAAGCCGGTTTGGGGTGGATTACCAAGTTTGCTGAAGGTAAGAACTTTATCAATCGTCCGATGCTTGAAAAGCAGAAAACGGAAGGTACTGTCCGTAAATTGGTCGGTTTTGAAATGGTGGACCGTGGAATTCCCCGTCATGGATATGAACTGTTCAATACAGAAGGCGAAGCTATCGGAGTAGTAACCTCAGGTACTATGTCGCCTACTCGCAAGATTGGTATCGGTATGGGCTATGTAAAACCGGAATATAGCAAGATAGGTACGGAGATTTGCATTGATATGCGTGGACGCAAACTGAAAGCGGTAGTGGTTCGTCCGCCATTCCGTAAATAAGAGGAGTCTTTTTCACCACAGATTACACGGATTTACACAGATATTTATATTGATAATTTAATCTGTGTAAATCCTGTAATCTGTGGTGAAAAAGACTTTATAATCTGTTGATCTTATCTAATAATTGATTGGCCCAGGCTATTTCTTTGCTTGTCCATTCTTCCTCTTCTCCTTGCACCCCTTGTTCCTGATACCGGGAAAGTAATTCCAGATATTCCTTCAATGTGTCTGCGGCTTTAGCCTGTTTATTCATGCGCATTAGCAATAGAATCTCCTGTTTATATATGTCAAGATTCGGACTGTCTCCTGCTAATTCTTTGGCTTTCCAAAGCAGGGTGGCACATTCTTCGTTTACCTCTTCTGTGTTGTAAAGTGCCATCCGTGATTTCGCTAAGATAACGTAATCATGGTCGGTGGCCAGATTGTTATTGATATTCTTCTGTATTAACCTTCCGGCTTCTTCATACCGTTGGTCTGCCATATTCATGGCTGCATTGAAAGTTACTACATCCGATGTCGCTTTAAGATAAGGATGACTGATTTGGTTTTCTGCCTGGCCGGCTTTGTCTATTCGCTTTTTCAGGTTGTCGATGCTGCCGTAGCGAAGCAGCTTGTGACCGCGTTGCTGTATATTATAGTATCCGATGACTTTGGAAAGTGCAGACGCCAATCCATCGGGATTCATTCCCTTGAATTCCAATAACTCACGTGCAACCTGGTCGGCTGCATATTCCTGGTTATTCTTGTAATTCATTCCCAGGCGATTCACTACATTTACATTCAGCAGGGCGGCAATGCTTCCGATGCTGGCAACAGCGCCTACACCTAAAGCTGTATCATCGTCATCCCAGTATGCCACTTCCAGAGCTACTTCGGCAGTGACGGCAAGAACAGTTCCCCAAAAAGCTGCCCGCTTGGCACGGCGTTCAGCACGGTAGATGTTATTAACCTGATGGTCCAGCACAAAATGAGACATCTCATTGGCAATAATGGCGGCAAGTTCATCCTCCGAATCAAGTGTGCAGAGCAGACCGGTACTAATCAGCATTGTGCCGTTGGGCAGCATGTAAGCATCCGGTTCGGGCGACTGGATGACGCGTACATTCAACCGTTCGCTGCGATTGGGATCTATGCCGGTGGCAGTCAGTTTCGCAAAGATATTCTGTACATACGAAGTGATGAAATCATCCTCATAGCCGATCTCTTCCAGCTTGTACAGGTAGTCCCGACATTCTTCGTCCACTTCCTTGCGCAACTTAGAGTTATATCCGCGTTCGCCGAAATACTCATACAGATGTTGTTTCAGATAAGTTTGCTGCCAAAACTCCTGATTGGTTTCGGGAGGTGAGAGTTTAATGGTCTTCAGAGCAGAAGCAGGTACTGCGAATTGTATACCATTGATTTCGGTTGCATAGAAAATGTCGGGACCTGCTTGGCCTGCCGATTTCATTTTCACTACCTTGCGGATCACTACGGGAGTGCCGGCAGGAAAATTCTCATACTGTTGTTGTAGTTCGCCTTTTATGGCAATCGGGCCGCTCAAGTCTTTCTGTCTGGCAGCAAATCCTGCCGTGGAGAGGAGGACGGCGAGGATAACGAAAGTGATAAGACGTTTCATATGGATTCGTTTATGGTTTGTACAATTGACTTGCAATCAAAATTGCTGATACAAAAATAGGAAAGAGTTTTCTCTCTTTCCCGTTCTTTTCCCTACAAAGTGATAGGGAATTTCCTATAATAAAAAAGGGAAGACTTCGTGAAAGTCTTCCCTTTTTTAACTTCAAAAGAAGTCAATTTTATTTCTTCTTACGGTCACCGTAGCGGCTCATGAACTTATCAACGCGACCAGCTGTATCCACCAATGTAGATTTACCAGTATAGAACGGGTGAGAAGTGTTAGAGATTTCCATCTTTACCAACGGATAAGTTTCACCTTCAAACTCGATGGTTTCTTTCGTATTTACGGTTGAACGAGACAAGAACATGTCACCATTAGACATATCTTTGAATACTACCGGACGGTAATTTTCAGGATGAATACCTTTTTTCATTTCAATATTTGTTTTTTTAATTATTATATTCGGTTACTATTTTGGTAATAAATAGTGTAATGGTCTTATTTTTCAGAGCGCAAAGATAGTGCAAGTCGCAGATAATACAAAATAAATTCAGATTTATTTTTGCTTAAGGTACAGTCTACCTTTGTTTAAAGGCAGTGTATTTCTCCGATTTAGAAAAAAGTTCCCTCAAAAAATAGGTTTATCGCTTTTTATTTCAGATTTTTGCATAGTATTTTAATTTATATTCAGCATGAAGAAGCTACTTTTCTTAATTTCCCTATGGCTCTGCGTCACTACGGCAGGTGCCCAGCAGAACGAGCGGGATCTGTATAGTGTTGCGTTTTATAATCTTGAGAACCTGTTTGATACGATTCATGATGCAGGTAAGAACGACCTTGAATTTTTGCCTTCCGGCAGTTATGCATGGACGGCTGAGAAGTATGAGGCCAAGTTGAAGAACCTTGCCAAAGTTCTGAATGAAGTATCGCGCGACCGCGTACCTGAAGGACCCGCCGTTATCGGTGTAGCCGAAGCTGAAAACAACCGGGTACTGACAGACTTGGTAAGCCAGCCGGCTATATCCAACTATAAATTCGTGCATTACGAAGGTCCGGATAAACGGGGTATTGATTGCGCTTTGCTTTATGATCCGGAACAATTCACCGTTACCAATTCCAAACTGGTGCTTTCCACTCCTTTTGAGGGGGACACTGTGCACCTGACGCGTGGTTTCCTTATTGTAGACGGGCAGATGGCGGGCGAACGCGTTTGCTTCATCGTCAATCACTGGCCTTCCCGTGGAGCTAAGTCTCCGGTACGTGTACATGCAGCCAAGCAGGTACGGGCATTGACAGACTCCCTGATGCGTACGGACAAGAAACTGAAACTGATAGTCATGGGAGATATGAACGACGATCCCATGGACGAAAGCATGGCTACACTGGGCGCACGCAAGTATGCAAAACAGGTGAAGAAGGGCGAATTCTATAATCCCTGGTGGGAAACCCTTGAAGATAAAGGCGTGGGAACATTGCTCTATCGTGGCAAGTGGAACTTGTTCGACCAGATTGTAGTCTCCCGTCCTTTGCTGAAAGCCAAGAAAGGTTTGAAGTACGATCATAATGAAGTCTTTATCCGTGAATACCTTTTTCAGCAGGATGGCAAGTATAAAGGTTCTCCCTTGCGCACGCATGGCGGACGTGTTTGGTTGAATGGCTACAGCGACCATTTGCCCACTATCATTTATTTGAAAAAGTAATATATAATAATGTGTAAACGAAGACCGGGAAGCTAAACTTGCTTTCCGGTTTTTTTGTTATCTATATAAAGGTATGCAGAAGAGGCTGATAAAGGCTACAGATGAAAAGAGTTTGTAACATAGAGATTACAATATTCTGTTAAAATCATCCAATAGCTTTAAAATAGAATTGTTTCAATGGGGATAATACGATAATTTATTCCCAACCTGTTCTTCCATTTGAAGGATAATGCTTACTTTTGCGTAGAATTTTTATTCACTAACAATAAACTTTAAACAAAATGATTAATTACAAAGATTTAGGGCTCGTAAACACAAGAGAAATGTTTGCGAAAGCTATTAAAGGTGGATACGCTATCCCGGCTTTCAACTTTAATAATATGGAACAGTTGCAGGCTATTGTAAAGGCTGCTGTTGAAACCAAATCTCCGGTAATCCTCCAAGTATCTAAAGGTGCCCGTCAATATGCTAACCAGACATTGTTGCGTTACATGGCAGAAGGTGCTGTAGAATATGCAAAGGAACTGGGTTGCAAACACCCTGAAATCGTTCTTCACCTCGACCACGGAGATACATTCGAAACTTGCAAGTCTTGTATCGATATGGGCTTCTCTTCAGTTATGATCGACGGTTCTCACCTGCCTTACGAAGAAAACGTTGCTTTGACGAAGAAGGTAGTTGACTACGCTCATCAATTTGATGTAACTGTAGAAGGCGAACTTGGTGTATTGGCTGGTGTAGAAGACGAAGTTTCTGCTGAACATCATACTTATACTGACCCTGAAGAAGTAATCGACTTTGCTACTCGCACAGGTTGTGACTCTTTGGCTATTTCTATCGGTACTTCTCACGGTGCATACAAGTTCAAACCCGAACAATGCCACGTAGATCCGAAGACTGGTCGTTTGGTACCTCCTCCTTTGGCATTCGAAGTATTGGACGCTGTAATGGAGAAACTTCCGGGATTCCCCATCGTACTGCACGGATCTTCTTCAGTTCCTCAGGAAGAAGTTGAAACTATCAACAAGTTTGGTGGCAAGCTGGAAGCTGCTATCGGTATTCCTGAAGAAGAACTGCGTAAGGCTGCTAAGTCTGCAGTTTGCAAGATCAACATCGACTCAGACTCTCGTCTGGCTATGACTGCTGCTATCCGTAAGGTATTCGCAGAAAAACCGGCTGAGTTTGACCCGCGTAAGTATCTTGGCCCGGCTCGTGACAACATGGAAAAGATGTACATGCATAAGATCATCAACGTGCTTGGTTCAGACGGTAAATTGGCTGAATAATCCACGGGATTTTAGACTGAATAGAAGGCTGCTCTTGAAAAAGGGCAGCCTTTTTTCGTGCTCAGTAGTCAAGCCGGTTTTTCATTTCCGGAGCAAGGAAGCATCTCGGGTCCGGATAGTCCCAACACTCTTTGCCGTATGCTTTAATGATATCGCTCCAACACCGGTTTCCGTATTCGAAGCATTCTTCAAAATAGGTACAGGCTTTGCATTTGCTTTGTCTGCTGAGGTCTTTGCGTGAAAGGTTGCAGAGATGCAATGCTTCCGGAGACTGCCAGATCTCTTTTAAGCCGGATTTCTTAGCATCCCCGATGATGAACCGGGGATTCCAGTAAAGTTGTTCGCAGATAGTAACCTTTCCGTCCGGAAGAATGAATAAATGGCTGCTCAGCGCGGAACAGACGGCGCCGTTGAAGTGCATACTTCCTCCCTCATCTGTATAATATTGCTTTTCTATGGCACTTTGGTTCAGGATAATCCGGAAATGCGCATTGGGTACGACCGCTTCCTGCAGAAATCTGAAAATATCACTGATCTTCTGATGGGAAGGTTTTAAATCCGCAAAACCCGGATACTTTGTTGTTGTGGAATTGCTGACAGGCGTAAGGCGCCAGTCATGCAGGTTTTTCAATGTGGATAGAAAGCGGAACAGATCGGTCAGGGTTCGAGGGTCACAATTGTAGGTGGTGAGGACAGAAGACACCTGATAAGGCAACCCGCTTTGATCCAGCATCCGGAGTCCACGCATCATTTCCGAGGCATAGGAACTGTCGACGGATAAAGACTGTACCAATACCGTTGTGTCGATGGCATCCAGTGATACTTGTATCAGATTCTTATAATGGGTTTGTTTTAGTTTTCGCAGACATTCTTCGGTAAACGGTATTTTGGTAGAAATAAATTCCGGTTCTATACCGTGCCTTACCAGTTCCGCCAAAATGATATCCCAATCCTTATGCAGGAAGATTTCCCCACCTATCAGGTTGATTTGCTGCACAGGCAGTTCTGCCGCTTCCCGTATCAATTCTAAAATGCGGGAGGTGGGCAATCTGTTTTGCACTTGCGTGCGGGTATCGGCATAGCAATACTGGCAGTGCGTCATACAGCGGTTGGTCAGCATCAGCGTCAATAGCAACGGACCGGAATATAACCGTCTGGTACACGTGTCGACGGTCATTCCTGTAGGAGTGCAAGGTGGTAATTTCTGAAAACGGTATTCCGTTCCTGCCTTTTCCACAGGTATAATCAATTGCCTGGGGAAACATATTCTCTTTCCGTGCCATGTTGTGAAGAATGCTTTCCGATTCTCCATAAAAGGGCGTATCAGCCTTTCCGCTTTCAATGCGTCACAGTGAAAGAAGAGAGCCAGTAATGGCCAGTTCTCATTCAGGCTTCGTTCGTGCGTGAAGAAGCTGAGCATAGCCGCATGGGCGGGATGTATGAACGACATCCAGTTCGGTGAGGCGTTTCCCTTTCGGTTTGCTTTGGAAAATAGAATGAAACGATGTATATCATCTCTCAGCCCGTAATCAGGATTGAGCACATAGACATCACTCATCCCTGATGGATTTGTCGCCGGTGTTTTCATTGAAAGTAGCACCTGAGAAGCATCCCAGTCCGCAACTTTCCAACTGCTTGTCGTCTATGCCACCTTGCAGGTCGAACAATTCGTCCATATTCAGCAATTCTTCTTGAGAATAGTTCTCATCTTGAGGCGTTCCCTGACGTTGGTTGTCACCTTTAGCGGAATTTTTAGTTTTCATGATGTTGATTATTTAGAGGTTAATTGATAAAGCGGGGTGAATATGCGGCTCAGTATGCTCCGATCCGATGTGATGATTTCGGCTTTTCCCGAGAGACCTATCTCATACTCTATTTCATCTTTGGTTGTGGTATTCAGTCCACAGGGGAAATTGATTTCCACTGCGTAGTTTTTGCTGTAAGGAACGTAGGCGATGGAAGCCACTTCGCCGGTGAGGTATCCGTAAGTATGTACCGGATACTTCTTCAAAGCGATGTTCACTTTATCTCCGGTCCGTATTTCCGCAACCTCTTCCTGCGAGAGCTTGATGCGCCCTGTAGGCTGCCCTTTCTGTTCCGATACTACGGAGCATACGGTGTCACCTTCATTTATCACATTGCTTATTCCCCAGCTTTTCCCCAGAATCACGGTTCCGTTGCTGCTGCTTTTAATCAGGTATCTGGCTTCCCACATCTTCAGGCTGTTAATCATGTTCTCGTATGCCAGTTCCAGTGTTCTCCGGTTTAGTGCCACTTCTTTTTTATGTTCCATTCTCAGGTCGAAGAGTTGGCGCCTGACACTCAGAATATTCATTTCATTCTTTTCGGGCTGTTTCTCCAGTATGGCCAGTTCCTCTTTCAGGAATCTTTCTTTCTGCCGGAAGATGTCGAATTCATCATAAATCATGCACGTACGCACGGCATCTGTGAATTGTCCGTAAGCTCCGGTCATTTCACCCATGATGAGGTCGAACGGAAAACGGTTCAGGTACTTTATCTCGTTGGTGCGGTAATATGCCTCCACGTCTCCCAGCACACGGCTGAATTTCTTCACATCCTCCATAGAGGCTGCATTACGCAGAATACCCAACGTATCGTTGCGCTTCACCTGCTGCCGGTCTTCCACGAAAAATCGGTCTATGATTCCCGACTGTCCCACCGTTATCCATGCTGTTTTTGATAAGTCGTCGATGGTAACGCCTGTCTTCACGGTGTCCGGATAGGAGAACAAGGCGGCGAAGATGATTAATAATCCGATAAGCCCGTAGATGATATGGCTTCCCGTATGTATCAGCCAGTTGGGCATATCGCCCAGTATGTCGTTATTTTCGCGGTTGTACAGTTCCACTTTGTCCGCTTCCTTGTCTTCCGGTTTGTAGATTTCTTCCATGCGTGCTCCTCCATTTTTAGGCGTTCAGTTCCAGTTGGTTTTTCACTAAGCGGTAGTAATCTCCCTGTTGGGATATCAGCGAGTCGTGGTTGCCCTGTTCGGTGATGTTGCCATCCTTTAGCACTACAATCTGGTCGGCATTGCGCACGGTGCTGAGGCGATGGGCTACGATTACTACTGTACGGTCTTTGAAAAACTGGTCCAGATTCCGCTGGATTGTTTTCTCATTGTCCGTGTCCAGTGCATTGGTGGCTTCGTCAAAGAAGAGGTAATCGGGGTTGCGGTAAATGGCTCTGGCTATCAGTATCCGCTGTTTCTGTCCCTGGCTCACACCTTGCCCGGTGTTACCTATCCGGGTGTTATACTTCAGGGGCAGGGTCTCGATGAAGCTGCGTATATTCGCCATGTCTACGGCATAAAGCAGTTTCTTTTTGTCCACGGTGTCATCTTCGGGAGCGATGTTGTTGGCTATGGTGTCGTTGAAGATGAATCCTTCCTGCATGACGACCCCGCAGTGCTTGCGCCATTGCTTGAAGCTCAGGTCTTGCAGTGACTGCCCGCCTATGCACACCTTTCCTTCCGTGGGTGGATAGAAACCCAGCATCAGTTTTATCAACGTTGTTTTTCCGCTTCCACTTAGTCCTACGATGGCGGTAGTCTTTCCGGCGGGAATGTCCAGTGATACCCCTTTGATAATCTTCTTCGATTTTTCCGAACCATACGTGAAGAACACATCTTGCAGTTGTATGGACTGGTTGCCGGATATCTGTTCGTCGCTGTCCGGTCCCTTGTCTTCCTCCTCGTTGGGCTTGCTGTGTATCTCTCCCAACCGTTCCAGACTGAGTTGGGCGTCCTGCGCTTGCTGCATGAAGGATACGAACTGTTCTATCGGGCCTTGCATCTGACCAATGATGTACTGTATGGATAACATGATACCCAATGTGATGTCTCCATTCAGTACGGCGGTGGCGGAGAGCACGGTAATAAGTATATTTTTTACCTCATTGATGAGCACGGCGCCCACTTGCTGCCATTGCCCCAGATTGAGCGATTTGATGTTGATATGAAACAGGGAAGCCTGTATGTTTTCCCATTCCCATCTTTTCTGCTGTTCGCATCCCAGCAATTTGATGTCCTGCATACCGTATATCATTTGCATCAGGTTGTCCTGATTGACGGACATCTGTTCGAAGTTCTTCCGGTTGAGGTCGGCACGCTTGCGCATGAAGAGCTTTACCCAGCCTACGTAGAGGATACTGAAAAGGAGAAAGAGCAGGAAAATCTTCAGGTTGTACACGGCAAGCACTCCACCGAAGATGATGATGGTGATAGTTGCAAACAGGATGCTCAGTACGGACTGGGTGAGGAACATCTCTATACGTTTATGATCTTCGATGCGGCGAATCAGGTCGCCGGCCAGCTTGCTGTCGAAGAACCGCATGGGTAGGCGCATCAGTTTGACGAGGAAGTCCGATATCAAGGCTACATTGACGCGCGTACTGATGTGCAGCAAGATACAGCGTCGTATGACCTCAATCAGTGTGCGGCTGAATACCAGCATCAGTTGGGCCGCCAATATCAGTTGAATAAAGTTCAGGTTACGATGCCCGATACCCTGGTCTACGATGGTTTGCGTCAGGAAGGGGAAAGCGAGTTGCAATACACTGCCTGCCAACAGGCCTATAATCAACTGAACTATCATCTTCCGGTAAGGGTGTACGTATCGCAGCAGATGCCATAGCGATATGCCTTCGTATTTGATGGGAGTTGTGTCATAGAATTGAGGGGTTACTTCAAGCAGCATGGCTATTCCTTTCTCTATGCCTCCTTGCGAGGTGCTTATCCAGCATTTCTTCAGTTCCTCTTCTTCATATTTTAGTAATCCGTAAGCCGGATCGGCAATATAAAAGTAGGTTTTCCCTTTCTTCTGAACAATATTGTAGAGCACCACGAAGTGTATCTGATTCCAGTGCAGTATGCAAGGTAGCCTGGACTGCTGTTTCAGCTTGTCGATGGTGGTACGAATGCCTGTGGCACGCATACCGATGCTGGTAGCCGCTTCACTGATGCCCTGCATATTCACTCCGGTGCGTTGTATGAATGATTGCTCACGCAGTTGCTGCACGGAGAATTTCTTTCCGTGATATCTGGCTATCATTCTCAAGCACGAGGGGCCGCAATCCATGCCGTCCAGTTGTTTATAGAAAGGGAATTTCATAGCAGGCTGGTTTTATTGATTCTGAAATCGCTGGCAATTGTTGCAACATTCTCCACCCATCAGGGCGCAGAAATCCTTCTCTCCATAGTAGTATGTCTGGCTATAGCAGCTATAGAGTATTTCCAACATCAAGTCTTTGCGCAGGAAAGTTAGATATTCGAAGAGGGCAGATCGGGATAGATTCAGCTTTTGGGCAAATACTTCCGGTGTACCTGTACGTCGATGTGCAATCAGCGTATTCATATAAATGATTTTCTGTAAGTCGACATTTTTCATAATGGTGTGTTTTTAGTATTGAATAAGAAGAGGTAGAAAAGAAAAAGGAGAGGCTTCATAAGTCTGTCTCTCCTTTTCCATAGTTAAAGCTGAAATGTACCTTGTAAGTAACCACCGTAATCATTGCTGATTTCAATCGTGTAACTACCTTGAGGTAAGCTGTCGAGAGGAATGGAAACAAAAGATGTTTCGGGTGCTGCAATATCACGCTGCCATACGGGTTGGCCATTAGCGTTGACAATGGTGATATTTATGTCATAGCCAGGGGAGGCGCATTTCAAAGTTAGCTGGTCACCGCTGATGGAGGCGGTGAAGGGGATGGGAGAGAGGCTTCTTGCTTTTGTGCTCCATTCTCCATAAATAGGTGTATTATATTCGGTAGGAGTGTCTTTTTCTCCCGCTTGTGCCTTTTGCACAGGTAAGCTGCTTATAATAAAAAGTAAGCATAGCTGTAAATACAGTACTTTGTTTCTCATAATGGTTTATGTTTTGGTTTTACTGAAAGCAAATATAGCCACTTATTCTTGAAGTTATATGGACACAATATGGACTATATATGGACATCTCAATTTTGTAATTGCTTAATAAATAATGATATCCGAAAAAAAAGATAACCAGATATGGACATGCTATGACTTAATATCTCCAAATCCAAATATCAATGAGTTGAGACTTATCGAAGTCATCGCCCAATTCCTTTATAATTTGTTCTTTTAGTCGTTGTTTACGTTTGGAAACGGAAGTAGGAGAAATGTTTAGTATATCTGCCATGTTGGTTACTGAAAGATGCAATTTAATAAGGCAACATACTTGCAGATCATTGTCACTGAGTGTAGGGAATTGCTTGCGCATGCGCTGAGTGAAATTATCATATAATCTATTTATTTCTTTTTCTACTTCTGCCCATTCATATGCGGTAAGTGCCTTGGGAGCTTTTATGAGGGAATCTAAAAGTTTTATTTGGGAAATTAATTGATTGCATAGGAATTCTTCACGTTTACGTAAGCGTGTATTCTCTTCTGCCACAGCATTGAAATCTGCTAATTGCGTCTTTAGCTTTCCTTGCATTTTTTGTGAATGTTCTGCCATGTTTTGTTGAATTAGTGCCGTTTCCTTTTGTAATTTCTCGTTTTTTAGTCAATGCATTTTGCTGTTCCGCTATCGCGTCATGCAATCCTTGGTTTGTGTTCAATTGTTCAGAGAGTTGTGCTATATATATTTCGTTTTGTTCCATTTGCATTTCATTCTCATGTATTTGTTGGCTATACATACGAAGTTGTTCTTCCTGTGTTTGGATGGTGTTTCCTTTCTGTATCAATTTGCGTTGATAGATGTAAATGAGGATTGCAATGAGTATTACTATGGATAATATGATGTATAAGCTGTGTCGTATTATCCGCTCATTGTCTATTTGTAGTGTCTTTTTCTCGTTTAATAGTTTTTCATGCTCATATTTCTCTTTCATAGCAATGATTTCTTCACCGTGTTTAATTTTGGTGATTGAATCTAAGTATGTATAAAATTTGTCACAATATTGCATGGATTTAGAATAGCTCTGAGGTGTATTCCGATTTAAATAATATAGAGCCTGATATGCACAACATGTTGTGTAGATATTGTCTGATAAGATAGCCTTTTCAAGATAGTATTGAGCAGAATCTTTCATCTTAAGATTACGGTATATATTACCTATCGTTAAGTAATTTTGTGAAGAATTTCGGTGGTTTTTTTTGTTTATTTTTAATGCATCCATTGCATATTGAAGTGCTTGTTTATAATTAGGTATACGTGTATGAACACTGGCGAGTTCATTGAGAATATCCGGTGTTAAGAATTGTTTGTCATCTGTTTCTTTTGCTATTTTTATAGCAGCTTCGTAATAATCAATAGCTTTATCCATATCAGGCTTAATTGAATAAGCTCTACCGATATATGATAAAGATAAGGCAATGTATCTTTTATTATTTGATAGTTTTGCAAAATCATAAGCCTTCTGGTAAGCAGATGTTGCATAATCTACTAAAGAGCGGTATGCATATATATGTCCTATTTCGGCATGTATTAAATGTGCCAATTGATAATCTTTCGTCTTTTCTATCTCTGTAGCAGCTTCTAAATAACATTTCAGAGCGGTTTCAGCTTCATGCCTCTCATCATTATAATATACACCTTCCAAATATCCCGCAAGTGCTTTCCTCTGTGGATTTTCTTTTTGTTGAAAATACTTATAGCCAATTGATATTAAGCTGTCAGATTCCAATTTCACATAATTCTTTATTTTCGCTTGCGATAGTAGCAGACACCACGTTGCATATTGATATTTATCAGTAACCTTGGGTGGTGTCATTTTTTCAAGAATATGTAATGCACTGTCGGGATATGCATACATACAATTTTCTGCTTGCGCCAGTTCAGGAAGTAGAGTTGGTGAAGATTCCGTGTGGGTGTTTGTGCATGATAGTACAAGTAAAATTCCCCAGATACAAACAATATATTTATTAGATAAAAGCATAGTAGTAATCTATTTGAAAGCAAAAATAAATTATTTCTTTAAAAAAGCAAAATGTTGTACTACATTCTTTCGTTCGTCACTTCATTTTTTTGATATTCACTTGAATATAGCAAGGTCTGTTCTGGTTTGCTCAAAAAAATTGTTCAAAAAGTTTTTCTGTCCATCCGGACAATTTCTCCTCACATAGTCGGGAGATTGATTTTATAGATAAAAACTACCATAATCATATCTGTGTATCAAATAAAAGCAATAACTTTGCATTAAGTTCAACATAGAGATTCTTATGGAGGATACAAATCGACTTAAATAAGTTCTTGTCGAGAATAAGAAAACAGGTAAGTGGTTGGCAGAACAATTAGGAAAAAACGTCAACTGCTTCAATATAGTGTTTTGATCCATCAATTTGAATCCAATGCAAACAAACTGTGGGCTTACTATATGCAATTAGGTGAATATATTGTAATTGAAAAATAGGGTGCATTTAATAAACTATGAGCAGTGGGATAAAGAGCATAAGAAAACGTCATAAATATAGAATACATGACCTCAAAAGAACTTCAACAATATCTGCTTCGTGAATTTCCGCAAGAGAATGCCTGTTGCGAGTGGAAAGAAATGAAAAACCTCAAGAACTCCTTTGCCGGTGATGAAAAGGATGATCTCATCTCTTATGTTTCTGCCATAGCCAACATGGAAGGGGGGCATCTTGTTATAGGTGTGCAAGATAAGACCTTAGAAATTGTAGGTACTGATCTCTCTAAGTTTAATTTGAATTTCCAATCTGCTGTATGGAAACTATTGGAACATTGTATCAACCTCTCATCGGAGGGTCTGAGCATAGATGAATATACGACAGAAGATACATACAAAACGGTATGGATAGTCCATATTCCTAAACATTTGCCTCGCCGTCCGGTATATGCACATAAAAAAGCGTGGCAACGAGTAGAAGATTCGTTGGTGGAAATGACACAAGAGAGGCTTGCTGCAATTCTTGAAGAGCCGATATCTGAAGCTAAAGATTGGTCAGCCGAGATTGTACCTAATGCTACATTGGCAGATTTGGACGAATTGGCTGTGGCTAAAGCACGTGTAATGTTTAAAAAGGTTCATGCTTCTAAGATTCCTACTGAGGAAATTGATACTTGGACTGTGGAGGAGTTACTTTGCAATAGCGGTATAATGATAGACGGTAAACTGACTCGCGCTGCTATTATTCTATTGGGAAAAACAGTTTCGGTTTTCAAACTTCGTCCTGCTGTAGTTGAAGTAACTTGGACTTTGCGGGATGGGCGTCAAGAGGTTGTTGACTACGAACACTTTACCGTACCGTTTATTCTTACTGTAGATCAAATTTTGAGTAAGATACGCAATTTGACTATGCGAGAATTACCTGGTGGAACTTTATTTCCTGAAACGATGAAGCAATATGACGATTACACCATCCGTGAAGCTCTGCATAACGCTATCGCCCACCAAGACTACACATTGCAACAACGCATCAATTTTGTAGAAAATCCGGATTTTCTCTATTATGCTAATGGAGGCAGTTTCATCCCCGGCACGTTGCAAAAAGCATTAGCAACTAAAGGACCGCAACGACATTTTCGTAACGAATGTCTTTGTCGTGCTATGGTAAACTTTAACATGATTGATACTGTGAGTCGCGGCATAAAAAAAATGTTCAACGAGCAATGGCGTCGCCATTTTCCTATGCCTGATTATGAGATAGATGCACTCAATAAAGAAGTCGGGGTGAAAATATATGGTAACACCATCAATGAGAAATACACTAAGTTGCTTAAAGAGAACAATACCTTGACATTAGAAGATTGCATCCTGTTGGACGCTGTGCAAAAAGGATATCGTATTTCTGAAGAGCATGTACTTGCTTTATTGGGTAGGGGGCTTTTGGAAGGAGATGTATTGGAATATAGCATATCGCTTGATATAGCTAAAAAAACAAAGCAATTATCCGATTATACTCGTAATAGGGGATTGGATAAAGCTAAATTACAACAAATGATTTTGCAGTATCTTCAAAATGCAGGTTTAGTTGGTGCTAAGCGTGATGCAATATTCGAATATCTCAAAGATGTTCTTCCTAAAACCAAAACTCAGGAACAGCAAGAACGAATGGTTGGAAATATTCTTTCTGAAATGAAAGGTGCAGGAACGATTATTCCTAAAGGCAGAACATGGTATCTGAAGTAGTCATAAATTGGAGTTATAACTGAAGTATGACTAACTATGACTATTTATAACTGCTATATTGCGGTTATGACTAATAAAGTAGCTAAATTCTTTGCTCGAGCAAAGAATTTAACTACTTTATCATTGAGTTATTTGGCAGAATAGTATTGTATCAAAGAACAATCTACATTGTCATTGGCAGCATCAGCTTTGAAAAAGATTACTTATCCGGAAAGTATGGAGGAATTCCAACTGTCGGAGATTTAGCCCGTTTGTTTAATACACAAGAAGAATAGATTATGACGGCTACAAGAAGGAAAAATATAAATTCATTCATGCGAAAGATTTTCTATTCGCGATGTGATTTCTTTTATAACTACCATTATTCATGAACTAATATATTACTATTTATAGTATAAATATGGCTATAAATATCCATATATTACTACTATGATTGTGGTTTTAATTACTTTAAGTATTAGAACAGATAGCTTTTATCTATTTGATGGACTAATGTCAATATATCGGTTCGATGGTAATAAATTGGGAATCTTGAAAATATTTGCTTCGAGTACTTTCGGACGGAAAAAATGACGAGATAATCAATGTACTGATTTCATTTATTGTGAAGAGAAGTATAGAGAATTTTAGATATAAATAGAAAAGTAATAATTCAAGTCAATAACAAGTACCCTATTAATAACCGTAATCAGCGTTTTTAAAGAATAATAGCTACGTTTTTTAAGAATGTTCTCCGCGTTTATTAACAACACAAAAACTGGTAATTACACCTGATTTGGATATATTTCAACAAAAAAGGCAGTAATCCTTGTGAGGAAATACTACCTTTACTTCTTTTATACTCGTTACTATTTAGGGTAAAAT
>PPYE01585274.1_pt1 | contig 22615 bp, 20 predicted proteins | sample 1559881 | NCBI WGS metagenome assembly PPYE01 (sample SAMN08240022, study PRJNA423297) | Human gut metagenome, whole genome shotgun sequencing project.
GTTCTGCACCGACTGATGCAAAACAGAATATGACCGTTTAAGAGCATAAAAGCGACCGTTGATTTCCATAATATGCAATATGACCAGAGACATTTCACGCCGGGACAGCCTATATAGCATATATCCCGGCGTGATTTTTATTTACTCATCTTCTTCACATAAGCCGAAGGCGTAAGCCCCGTACACTTCTTAAAAATCTTACTGAAATAATAAGGCGTATTCCCGCACCCCACAAGATGCGCCACATTCTGAATCTGCTCATTATCCCGTGTGGCCAGAATTTCTTTTGCCTTCTGCACCCGCAGTTTCATAAGAAATCCAGAAAACTTTTCCCCTGTCTCCTTTGTAAAGCACCGGCTTACATAATTTACATTCATATACAGATAATTCTCAGAGATCCATTTCAGCGTCAGATCAGGATTGGAATAATGCTCATAGATATAGTCAATCAGCCGCGAGATAAAGGGGCTGTACTGTTTTGTGTTAAAGGACTGCACTTCGGAGAGCTTATTGATATAATCAAGCACCGCGTCCGCTATGCTGACCGCGTCCTCCTCCTTGTGGAGCTGATACAGGAAATCCGTGATCTCCGGCAGCGTGTGGGAGGGAAGCTGTGTTCCCAGGGAAATAATAATATTGTCGCAGAGCTGCAGCAGAAAGTCCTTATTAGAGATGGCGGAGAGGATTTTCTTAAGCTCTGCCACGGTGTCTTCCCTGCCCATGGCATTTTTATCCGCCAGCACAGGCACCAGCCGGTTCACCCGGTCTACGATCTGTCCGTAGTTAAAATTGGGAACCGCGTCTGTGCCGTCTATAAAATAGAGAATGTCATACCGTTTCAGCTTTTTGATCAGCACGGTGAGCAGTGTTTTCAAGTCCGTGTATCTCATGCGGCTGTATTCCACGGATACGGTCTGGCCGGGAAAGTCCAGAGACTTGAAAAAGCTGTCAAGCTGCACATAAGAGGTCTCGAAATTAGGGAAAAAGACCAGCAGGACATTCTGTATATAGACAGCGTAGCGCTCCACCTCCGGCATATTTTTCCGGCAGTAATCATCAAAACGTTCCAGACACCTTGCCAGATTTTTCTCTTCCAGATAATAGACACTGCAGAACTGATAAGGTACATCTGTCAGGTTGATGTAATGCTCGTACAGATCGAAAAAGGTATCCGTCACCTGCGTGCCGGAGATTCCTTCCCGTATCATATTCCGGATCAGGGTTTTGTGCAGGTTATGGAAGGCCCGGCTGTCCTGCTCCGGTTTTAAGTCCCCTGCAAATGCGACCTTATAGTAATCTTTTGTGACCTCCTGAATACAGTCAATGATCTGGGTCTCTGTGCAGGGCTTCAGCAGATAGTGCTGGACGCCGCATTTCATAGCTCTTTTCGCATATTCAAATTCCCCGTATCCAGAGAGAATCACAAACTGTGTGCATAAATCCGTGCGGTTGATCCTCTCAATCAGTTCCAGGCCCGAGATACCGGGCATCCGGATATCTGTTATGACGATATCCGGGCATTCATCCAGAATGGTGTGATAGGCTTCCACACCATCCGTACAGGTTCCGACCAGCTGGATATTGTAAGAGTTCCAGTCAATGATATTGGCGATGGCCTGGCAGATCAATTCCTCGTCATCCACAATCAGTAATTTTAACATGGTTTGTTCTCCTCATTCTGTGTAGAGGGAATGCGTATTTCCGCTGCCGCGCATTCCTCATAGGTCTCTTCATCTTCTATCGTATATAAGCGCAGTCCGTAGGCACTGCCGTAAGTCATCTGTATCCGTTTGTGGATATTCAGGATTCCGATTCCGAATCCGTGGGGCTGTATTTCTCCGGCCAGCAGCTTCTCCATGAAATTTTCCTCGAAGGAGGAGCCTGTATTCATAATTTTCAGTATCACTGTGCCGTCCTCTGTCCGTGAAGTGATGGTAATATAACAGGTTTCGGAGGATTCCTCCAGTCCGTAGCGTATGGCATTTTCAAACAGCGGCTGCAGAGTAAATTTGGGAATGGGTATGTCCAGAAGGTTCTCAGGTATATCCACAGAGAAATCCAGCCGTTTTTGATAGCGTATTTTCTGTATGATAATATAATTGTCCACAAGGGTCAGTTCCTGGCGCAGTGTGAAATCCCTGGAATTGTTGCCAAGGGACAGGCGCAGCAGATTGCCGAGGGCTGTGGTGATCCGGGAAATCTCTTCTGATTTGATCATACGTGCCCGCCAGTTGATGGAATCCAGGGTATTGTACAGAAAGTGGGGGTCCATCTGGCTCTCCATTGCCTTGATCTGCGCTTCTTTTTTCAGGAGTTCGTTGATGTAATTTTCATTGATCAGAGTATTGATTTTTTCCACCATGGTGTCAAAATTTTTGTAGAGAAGCCCTATCTCATCCTGTCGGTATTCTATGGGAGGCGCGGCAATCTCATATTTTCCCTCTCCGAACTGCTTCATATTCCCGATCAGCCGGTCGAAATGCCTGAACAGGGCAAATACCAGTTTGGTGCTGAAAAGCCCCACCAGTATCACAGCAAATACCATGATGAGGAAAAAGGACTGGCTGGAAAGGGTGATGGCCTGATAGATGGAATTGTAGGAAACAGTGCAGATGTAATTCCATCCATAGGTGGGAATCAGACCGCTTACTGCGAACAGCTTTTCATGATTCAGGGTGACCACATCATAATCTCCCCGCAGTTTTTCATACAGTTCTGCGGATTCTCTGCGGGACAGGGCGCTGTCGTTGAAGATGAGGCTGTTGTCATCGTACAGATAATAAGAAATATCCTCAAATTCTGTGCTGGCCTTCGTGGCAGCGGATATGAACGCATCCATATCTATATTTATAATAAGTACACCCAGAGTATCCAGGCTGAGTCCTTCTATTTTGCGCAGTTCTTTTACTAAGAAAATACCGTAGTCAGGTCCGTAGTCCGTAACCGTAACCGTCGCGCCCTGGTTGTCATAGGCTGTCCGCTTCAGTCCGCTGCGGACTGAATCCGGTACTGTCTGAAATTTCCGGTTGGAGGTACTGATGACGTCATCCCCCTGCATCACGGAAATATAAGAGATGGCATCACTGTTGAAAATAAAGAAATAATCACACAGCGTGGAATATACCTGGTTGAAACAGAGCTGTCTTTCCGAATTCTGTGTGCTTTTGCCTGACCGGTCCAGGCTTTCCTGTATGGTCTGGTTGGCCAGTATGGAGTCTACGATCGTATCTATGTATTTTAACTGGTCAGAAATCTCCAGGGCGGAGTCTGTAAGGGAAGCCGCTATGGAATTATACAGTTTCTTTTCATAAGAATTGGATACAAACTCCAGACTGACAATACCTGCCAGAAACAGGACCAGAAATCCTGTCAGGATAACAGCCAGAATTTTATGTTTCAGGGACATGCTTTGTAATCTTCCCATTTTTTTCATGGTTTACGCCCTTCTTATATGTAATGATAAAAAAATTATATTAAAATAAAAGTAAAAGCGCAATTGATTTGCCCGGAAAAAATGCGGGAAGTCAATTTTTTACAGGTAAAGTAATTTTTTTGCGGACGCAGGTATGTTTTTTGAGCGCGGAAGTAAGTTTTATCAATTTTCATCCGGGGGAAACCATTATATAATGGGTTACATCAAGAGGAGCTTCTCAAAAGAAAATATGGAGGAAAAACAGGTGAAGAGGAAATTTTTAAAAAGAGCAGCAGCAGCGGCACTGGCATGTGCGCTGGCAGCAGTTTCCATGACAGCATGCGGATCAGATAAGGGCGGAAACGGAAGTAAAGAGGAAGCAGCGTCAGGGGAACTGACCATGGCCTGGTGGGGAAACCAGGTAAGAAATGAGCGTACACAGCAGGTGCTGGATAAATATAAAGAGGAAGAGGGAACCACAGTCAAAGGACAGTTCTTCCAGTGGGACGATTACTGGAGTAAAATGGCTACTTCAGCCGCAGGCAAAAAAATGCCGGACATCATTCAGATGGATATGTCATATCTGCAGCAGTACGTAGACAAGAGCCAGCTATTAGATCTGACACCATATATTGAAGACGGAACCCTGGATACCTCCAATCTGTCTGAGGACGCGATCAACATGGGCAAGGTAGGAGACAAGATTTACGGTGTTGCATCCGGAACCAGTTCTTCCTGTATGTTCTATAATAAAACACTGCTTGATGAACTGGGGATTACTGTAAAGGACAATATGACTCTGGATGAGTTCATTGAGATCGCGAAACAGGTTTATGAGAAATCAGGCTACCGTGCAAACCTGATCCACTACGGAATGTACATGGAAGTTTACGCAAGGGCAAATGATATCCAGGTGGTTGACAAGCTTGGCGGCAAGAGCGCAGAGGATTATGTGGATTACTTTAAAATCTCTGAGGACGGTGTAAAAGAAGGATGGCACATCTCCCCGAGCCAGGCTGCCGATACAGCCAGCGTGGAGGAGGACCCCATGGTATACGGTTCCAATCCTGACAACATGACATGGTGTACTATCAACGGCTCTGCCATGCTGACCGCTTACCAGACAGCGGCTCCGGAAGGAACCGATATAGCGATCACAACGATTCCTTCCACAGACCCGAAAAAATCAAACTATGTAAAACCCAGTATGTATTATTGTGTGAGCGCTGATACCAAGAACCCGGAAGAGGCAGTGAAGGTACTGAATTACTTTACCAACTCTTCAGAGGCTTACAAGATTCTACTTGCTGAGAGAGGTATCCCGGTATCCAGCAAGATTGCAGAGGAAATCATGCCTCTGCTGAGCCAGGAAGACCAGGAAAACGCTGCATTTATCACAGATGTCATCACTCCCAATTCCAGCGCACTGCCTCCTCTGGCACCCGAGGGAACCAGTGAGGCTCAGGACCTGTTAAGGAAACTGGAAGAGAAGGTGAAATACGGGGAATATACTTCCGAGAAGGCTGCGGAGGAATATTTCAACAGCGCAAACGAAATTTACGCGGAACATCAATAAACAATCAGGGCTGCTGTAGTCTTTTAGACGGCGGCAGCCCTTTTTCTGCCTTTGGAAAGGAGAGAAGATTTTGAAACCTACCAGTAAAAGATTATATAAGTTTTTAAATAAGGAAAAGACAGCGGGAGTTGTGTTCTGTCTTCCTTTTATCATAGGATTCCTGGTATTTTTGATTATTCCTATGGGAATCTCTTTTTATTACTCGCTCTGTGACTACGACATTCTGTCACCGCCAAAGTTCGTAGGACTGAAGAATTACATAGATATGTTTACTAATGATGAGGTGTTCTGGCATTCCATCAAGGCCACCCTCTATTTTGCACTGGTATCTGTGCCGCTTCGTCTTATCTTTGCTCTTTTTGTGGCAATGATACTGGTGAAGCCCACAAAGGCCACGGGATTTTACCGTGCAGCCTATTATCTGCCATCTATCATCGGCGGTTCCGTGGCTGTAGCTATATTATGGAAGAGAATGTTCGCACCTGACGGTGTTGTGAACAGCATTCTCGGAATACTCGGGATTGAGACCAACTTTGCGTGGCTCAGTGATACCAGAACAGCAATCTGGACACTGATCCTGCTGGCTGTATGGCAGTTTGGTTCTTCCATGCTGATTTTCCTCTCCGCGCTTAAACAGATTCCAAAATCTTTGTATGAGGCAGCAGATGTGGATGGTGCGGGCAAAGTGACTAAGTTCTTCCGCGTGACCCTGCCGCTTCTGACACCCACAATCTTCTTTAATCTGGTTATGCAGATGATTAACGGATTCCTGGCATTTACACAGAGTTTGATTATCACACAGGGAAAACCTATGGATACCACTTTATTCTACGCAGTGTATATGTATCAGCAGTCCTTCTCCTTCAGCAAGTCCGGTTATGCTTCCGCAATGGCATGGGTTATGCTGGGAATTATTGCAGTGATAACATTTGTGTTATTTAAGACCAAAAAATATTGGGTATATGAACAGGGGTGAGATTGTGAAAACGAAGAATATAAGAACAGTTGTCTATCATGTTTTAGTCTGCGGTTTCGGATTAGCCATGCTGTATCCGCTCTGCTGGATGTTCATGAGCTCTTTCAAGGAAACCAGTACCATATTTACAACAGCGGGAAGCCTGATTCCTGAGAAATTCACAATGGAAAACTATGCCAATGGCTGGAGAGGATTTGCAGGTGTATCCTTTGGTACATTTTTTAAAAACTCTCTTTTCATAGCAGTTGTGGGAACCATCGGAACCCTGGCATCCTCCGCATGCGTGGCGTTTGGCTTTGCCAGATGTAAGTTCAGGGGCAAGAAGATATTATTCGGCGCCATGCTGGCGTCCATGATGCTGCCGGGACAGATTCTTATGGTTCCGCAGTACCTGTGGTATGAAAAACTGGGCTGGGTTGGCAGTTATTCTCCCCTTATCATTCCGTTTTTCTTTGCCATCCAGGGATTTTTTGTATATCTTATGATGAACTTTATAGAGGGTATCCCTACAGAGCTGGATGAGGCGGCCAAAATTGACGGCTGCTCCTACTACGGAATCTTCTTCCGTATTATTTTGCCGCTGATGGCTCCGTCACTGATCACAGGCGGAATCTTCTCCTTCATGTGGAGATGGGATGACTTTATGTCAGCACTGCTCTATATCAATGATGCTGCCATGTATCCGGTTGCCCTGGCGCTGAAACTGTTCTGCGACCCTGGTTCTTCTTCAGACTATGGCGCAATGTTCGCAATGGCGACACTCTCCATCGTGCCTATTGTACTGATCTTCATTTTCTTCCAGAAATATCTGGCTGACGGAATTGCAACTTCAGGATTAAAGGGATGATAGATAGGAAAAGCTGCATATTTGAAACCGATTAAAACATTACCTCACAGAAGAGTGATAGAGGAGGAAACTATGTGCAACTGGGAGCAGGCATGGCTTGCATATGAACCGATAGAAAATCAAAAGGATAAGAAGTATTTTGAATCTGTGTATACGGAACAGAACGGAGTGCTTGTGAAAAGCGCACTCCGAGAAATAAAGACAGCATCCGAAAAACTGTTCCATATCACAGTAAGAAGAGCGGAAGACAGAGAGAATGCAGGGCTCATACTGGAAGTAAATCCGGCCCTGAATCTGGGAACAGAAGGATATCAGATCACAGAGGAAGAAGACAGAATCTACATACGCGCGGCAAAAGAAAACGGGCTTTTATACGGAACATTCCGCCTTCTTCTTATGGTATCTTCGGGAAAAGAGATCGCCGGCATTTCTACTCGGGAGATACCGTCGAATCCTGTCAGAATGCTGAATCAGTGGGATAACATAGACGGAAGCATTGAACGGGGATACGCGGGAAGATCCTTTTTCTATGAAAACGGGAAAGTCTGTGTGACTGAGCGGATCAAAGATTATGCCAGGCTGCTCTGCTCTGTTGGAATCAACGGGATTTCTATTAATAATGTCAATGTCCGTGACGGTGCGGAATGGCTTATTTCAGAGAGGCATTATAAAGAACTGGAGGAGATCTCCAATATTTTTGGACAGTACGGGATTTCTATGTATCTCTGTATTGATTTTGCGGCACCCATGACTTTGGGCGGGCTTTCCTGTGCAGATCCATTGAGGGAAGAAGTGAAAGACTGGTGGGAGAAGAAATGCGGTGAAATCTTCGGACGGCTTCAAAATATGGGAGGTTTTCTGGTAAAAGCAGACTCTGAGGGACGTCCCGGACCCTTCGCCTACAGCAGGAACCATGCTGACGGCGCTAATATGCTGGCCCGCGCGGTTAAACCGTACGGGGGAACTATCATATGGAGATGTTTTGTGTACAACTGCCAGCAGGACTGGCGTGACCGCAGGACAGACCGGGCATGTGCCGGATACGACAATTTCATGCCTCTGGACGGAAAATTTGATGATAATGTCATTCTGCAGATTAAAAACGGACCCATTGATTTCCAGGTGAGAGAACCTGTCCATCCTCTTTTCGGTGGTCTGCAGCATACAAACCAGATACTGGAAGTTCAGATTGCCCAGGAGTACACAGGACAGCAGATTGATGTGTGTTATCTGGTTCCCATGTGGAAAGAAGTGCTGGATTTTTCCACAGGTTGTGGAAAATCGGAGGACACAGTGGCGGATATCATTTCCGGCAGGACATTTGGACAGCAAAAATGCGGTATGGCAGCAGTAGCTAACACAGGAATGGATGTCAACTGGACAGGCCACGACCTGGCAGGCGCCAATCTGTACGGATTCGGACGTCTGGCCTTTAATCCGCAGATATCCGCAGAGGAGATTGCCAGCGAGTGGATTTCCCTGCAGATCAGCAGAGATAGTGACGTGAACAGGAGTATTTCAGATATCCTTCTTCATTCCAGAGAGGTTTATGAAAAATACACCGCGCCTCTTGGAATTGGTTTTATGGTGAACCCCGCACATCATTACGGCCCCAATCCTGAGGGATACGAATATTCCAAATGGGGCACCTACCACAGAGCCGACCACCTGGCAGTGGGCGTTGACAGAAGCGCAGAGGGCACCGGATACAGCGAACAGTACTTTGAGAAAAATGCCGCCTTGTTCAGAGAAAAGGAAACCTGCCCGGAAAATCTGCTTTTGTTTTTCCACCGTGTTCCCTACACTTACCGGCTGCATTCCGGAAAGACATTGATACAGCACATCTATGACAGCCACTTTGAAGGATATGACCAGGTTCTGCAGATGCAGAGGGACTGGGAACTTTTGGAGGGCAGAATACCGCAGCATATTTTCTTAAGAGTTAAGGAACGTTTCGCGCGCCAGGCTGAAAACAGCCGGGAATGGTGCGATGTGATCAACAGCTTCTTTTATAGAAAATCTATGATTCCCGATGAACAGGAAAGAGAAATCTTCTGATATATGAAAATCCTTTTGCCGGATAACAGAAATGTTTCCGGCAGAAGGATTTTTTATTTATCCTGTGTACAACGGCTGCAGACAAGCTTTGGCCCATGTTTTGGGAAGTTAGGTGTACAAAGTAGATGGAATAGGGTATAATAGGTAAAAAGTCAAGAATAAAACATAGTGAAAATTTACGGGATCAAGCAACATAAAGGAGAGAAAAATGCTTACACCATTAATTATAGGAGTTATATCAGGCTGGATAGCCGGAAGAATCATGGGCGTAAAAAAGGGAGGCTTCATAAAAAACATCGCAATTGGAATCGCAGGCTCCTTCGTTGGAGGCAGGGTTACGTCGTTAGTGGGATTTTATGCGTACGGTTTTCTTGCCAATATTATGGTATCTGTTTTGGGAGCGTGCATTTTCTTATACATTGGGAAGAAGATTTTTAAATAGTGGAAAGGTTGAGCTAACATCTGCGAAAACGCTTGAAAAACATACTTAAATGAGGAGAAATCTGGATAAGCCTGTAGTTAAGCCCGGTTGGGTGTGGATTACAGGCTGTTTTTTTAGATTACATTGTATCAAATAATATTTTGGGCTATAATGATAAAAGTGATAGAAAAATCTGCACGTGATTCAGGGGAAGATTGTGGCATAAAAGGGAGGGCTGTATAATGGGAAGAACAGTAGGAATCGGACTGCAGGATTTTGAAAAAATAAGGAAAGAGAATGTGTTTCTGGTTGATAAGACCATGTTTATAAAAGAGTGGTGGGAGGAAAAGGATGACGTTACGCTGATAGCCCGTCCCAGGCGTTTCGGCAAGACTCTGACACTTAGTATGGTAGAACAGTTCTATTCCGTAAAATATGCCGGGACGGATATTTTTCAGGGAATGAATATCTGGAAAGAGGGGAAATACCGGGAGCTGCAGGGAACATATCCGGTGATTGCGCTTAGTTTTTCCAGTATTAAAGAAACTTCTTACAGTGAAGTGAAAAAGAAAATATGTAAACTGATCCAGCTTTTATATCGCAAGTATAATTTTTTACTGAAAGAAGATATTCTGGATGATGGTGAAAAAGAAGATTTTTCAAATGTTTCGGCAGAAATGGAAGACTATGAAGCTTCTTTGACGCTATATCAGTTATCGGGTTATCTTTATCGTTATTACGGGAAAAAGGTGATCATTCTCCTGGATGAATACGACACTCCTATGCAGGAAGCATATGTAGGAGGTTATTGGAATGAATTGGTGGGGTTTATCAGAAGCTTATTTAATGCAACATTCAAAAATAATCCCTATCTGGAACGAGCCATTATGACAGGTATCACCAGAGTCAGCAAGGAATCTATTTTTTCGGATTTGAATAATCTGGAGGTTATCACCGCAACTTCTGCAAAATATACGGATGTGTTTGGATTTACGGAAGCAGAGGTAGAGGATGCTTTGCGGGAATATGGGCTTTATGACAGAAAAGTAGAAGTGAAAAAATGGTATGACGGTTTTCGGTTCGGAGATGAAACAGAAATCTACAATCCATGGTCTATTATTAATTTCCTTGATAAACAGATTGCGGAACCATATTGGGCCAATACAAGCAGCAACCGCCTTATCAGTAATCTGATTCAGAAGGGAACCGGCCAGGTGAAAGAGACACTGGAGTGTCTTCTGGCAGGGAAAGCGATTACCACAGAAATTGAGGAGCAGATAGTTTATGATCATCTGGATATAGACGAAAGCGCTATTTGGAGCCTATTGCTTGCCAGTGGTTATCTGAAAGTATCCGATATAGAAGTACAGGATAGTTCCTATGGAACATGGAAAAAGAAATTCAGCCTGGCAATCACGAATTTCGAGGTCAAGGTTATGTTTCAGAATATGGTGCGGGGCTGGTTTGCTTTGACTGCAGCGAATTACAGCAGCTTTATTCAGGCACTGCTGAAAAATGATATAGAGGCTATGAATGTATATATGAACCGTGTCGCTCTTGCGACTTTCAGCTTTTTTGACAGCGGAAGTCATCCTTCTGAGGCAAGCGAGCCGGAGCGTTTTTACCATGGTTTTGTTCTTGGGCTTATAGTGGATTTGGAGGAGCGCTATGCGATAACTTCTAACCGTGAAAGTGGATTGGGTCGGTATGATGTTATGCTGGAGCCCAGAAACCCGGAAGATGCTGCTATGATTATGGAGTTTAAGGTGCAGGGAGCGACAGAACAAGACCTGGAAGATACCAGCCGGGCAGCTTTGGATCAAATTGAAAAGAGAAATTATGCTGCGTCTTTAGAAGCAAAAGGAATCAGCAAAGAAAAAATTTATGAGTATGGATTTGCTTTTCAAGGTAAGAAAGTTTTGATCGCAGGCAGGAAACATTTGGGCTATAATGAAAAAGAACGAAATGAATCCTGCAATATGCTGGAAGGAAGTGAAAAGCGATGGGCATTTATTTAAACAGCAAAACGGCATATATCCTATATAAAGGGGAAACTCAAAATCCTTATTTTGTAGATAAATCACAGATATTAGAAGAATTGTTTCCTCTGGTGAGCCGAGGAAATAGTCATATTTGTATTACAAGACCCCGGAGATTTGGGAAGACAGTCATGGCGAATATGATTGCAGCATATTTTTCAAAGGGATGTGATGCCAATGATATCTTTGAGAATCTTGCTATTGCAAAAAGCCCGGAGTATGAAACATTCAGGAACAAGTTTTCTGTCATCCATATTTCCTTCAACGATACCAGAAGAAGATGTGGTTCCTATGAACAGTATATAGAGCAGATTCAGAACCGTCTGGTTCGTGATTTGGTAAAAGAGTATCCGGAAGTGGAATTATATGATGAGACAGATGTGATAGATATTCTCAGCTACATTAATGCTGAGAATCCCTCGGCACGTTTTATCTTTGTATTGGACGAATGGGATTTTATTTTTCATCAGGATTTTGTGACCGAGAAGGATAAAAAGGACTATCTCCAGTTTTTAAGAAGTCTGTTGAAAGACAGGCCTTATGTGCTTCTGGCTTATATGACTGGAATTCTTCCCATTGCAAAATACTCAAGTGGTTCAGAACTCAATATGTTCGCAGAGTTTACTATGGCAAAATCTCCGGCATTTTCCGATTATTTCGGATTTACAGAAGCTGAAGTTTCAGAACTGTATGAACGGTATTTAGATATATGTAACGACCAAACGATTACTATCGATGGTCTGCGGACCTGGTATGACGGATACCATACGGCGGCGGGAGAACGGGTTTATAATCCCCGTTCTACAGTATTAGCTTTGAACTATAATAATTTAGACAATTATTGGACCAGTTCCGGTCCCTACGATGAAATCTATTATTATATTGAAAATAATGTGGATGATGTAAGAGATGACCTGGCACTTATGGTATCCGGTGTGGCTGTTCCGGCAAAAATTAAGGAGTATGCCGCAACCTCCATGAATCTGCAGACGAGGGATGAAATCTTTTCTGCTATGGTGGTCTATGGTTTTCTGAGTTATGAGAATGGCAAAGTCAGTATACCTAATAAAGAATTAATGGGAAAATTTACAGATATGCTGCAGAAAGAACCGTCTCTGGGATATGTCTACCGCCTGGCGAAAGAATCCGATCGAATGCTGCAGGCAACGCTTGAGGGGGATACGGAAACTATGACAGAGATTCTGGAACTGGTACACGATACAGAAACACCTCTCTTTCATTACAATCATGAGACGGAACTTACGGCAGTTGTCAATCTTGCCTATCTTTCAGCAAGAGATTCTTATCGGATAGAACGGGAAGATAAGGCGGGAAAAGGCTATGTGGACTTTATCTTTTATCCGGAAACAGACAGGTATGCTGACTGTATCATTCTGGAATTAAAAGTCGATCATACACCGGAACAAGCGATCGCTCAGATTAAAGAAAAACAATATGCACTAAGATTCAAGGGGAAAACGGGAGAATCTCCAAAATATGCGGGACGAATTCTGGCTGTTGGGATCAGTTATGATAAGAAGACGAAAAAACATTCCTGCAGAGTAGAGGTGCTGCATTAATATCTGATCAAAATAAGACTTTTTTACGGGTTTCAGTTAATTTTAAAAATCTTCAAAAACCCATTGAAATCAATCCTTTAAAGGTTTATAATAAGTCTCAGATAAAAGAAAATTCTTCGGGGCAGGGTGCAACTCCCTACCGGCGGTATAGTCCGCGACCCATGTAAATGGCTGAACCGGTGTGATTCCGGTACCGACAGTTAAAGTCTGGATGAGAGAAGAAAATGTATTTCATAATGCAGATTTCATCAATGCCCTGATTTTCAGGGCGTTTTTTCGTTTCAGCCGCGGAAGCGGCAGCGGAAAAAGAAGAATTTCCTTTTATGAAACCATCATAAAAAGGAGAGAATAAAAATGAGTAATGAAGCAATTGTAAACAAAAGACCTGCAGGTGCTCAGAATCGTTCAAAAATCAGGACATTGGCACAGGTAGCCATGCTTGGAGCCGTGGCTACGGTATTGATGATGATTGAGTTTCCCATCCCGGTGATCGCACCGCCTTTCTATCAGATGGATTTCTCAGAAGTACCCGTGCTGGTCGGCGCGTTTGCTATGGGACCGGTGGCAGGTATTATGATTGAGCTTCTGAAGGTACTGCTGTATGCAGTCATCCACGGCTCCGCCACAGCGGGTGTGGGTGAAATCGCCAATTTCCTGATAGGATGCTCTTTTATGGTTCCGGCAGCATTTTTCTATAAATACCGCAGGAACAAAAAATTTGCAGTGATCGGAATGGTGATCGGAACCATTTGTATGGCTGTTGTGGGTTGTGTTGCGAATGCATTTATCCTGCTCCCCGCATATGGGGCAGCTTTCGGGATGCCGGTGAGCGCTTTTATCCAGATGGGTTCCTCCATTCATCCTGCGATCAACAACCTGTTTACCTTTGTAGTGCTGGCAGTGGCGCCGTTTAACCTGGTGAAGGGATGTATCATCTCTGTTGTAACACTGCTTATTTATAAGAGAATCAGAGTATTACTGCGAGGAGAATAAAAATGCCGGATATAAAAAAGGTGACGCCGCTCACAGAGAATCCCCATGTAAATCTCTACCACCTGGATGTGGAGAGTAAGACAGGAAGAAAGGGACATTACTATGTGGCGTCACGGGCAAAGACTGAGAATGAACTGAAGATCAAAACAAAGAAAAACACTCCGGATGGAGTTATTATCTACAGCCTCTATGGGGAGAAGAAAGACAGGGTTGTGCTGGTACGTCAGTACCGCTATGCGATTGACAGCTATATCTATGAATTCCCGGCAGGCCTGGTAGAACCCGGTGAGGACTACAGAGAAGCTGGGATCAGAGAGATGAAAGAGGAAACCGGTCTGACGCTTACTCCTCTTGATGTGGACCCGGCATATGAAAAGCCGTATTTTACAACCATTGGCATGACCGATGAGTCCTGTGCCAGTGTATATGGCTATGCTTCCGGTCAGGTGTCCGGGGATGGACTGGAGGATTCCGAGGAGCTGGAGATCGTGCTGGCTGACAGGGAAGAGGTCAGAAGAATCCTGAGGGAAGAGAAAGCGGCGATCATGACGGCTTATATGCTGATGCATTTTCTGCATGATGATGAGCCGTTTGCTTTTCTGAAGGAAATCTAAGACACAGAAGCAATTACAGATCAGAAACCGTTCGCAAATTTTTCATAAAAAATTAACGGGATAGGCATTGTATCCCGGGCGGATGAGAGTATACTTAAGGTAGCCGGTGCAGGCAAAATCTGCCCCGGCTACTGTCAGATTGCGCAGACAGCAGTCAAAACAGGCAGGCATGGGAGATATTTATATATGAAGTGGAAGAAGTATGTAAAAGGTATTCTGGCGGCATTGTTTACAGTTTTAGGCGTTATACTGGTCATTGTTCTGGGACTTAAATTCCTCAGGTTTTTTATGCCTTTTGTCATCGGATGGATCATCGCCATGATCGCCAGCCCTCTGGTGCGCATGGTGGAAAAGAGGATGAAGATAGCCAGAAAGCACACATCCATGCTGATCATTATAGCGGTTTTAGCCGCCATAATCGGAGCAGGGTATTTTATAGGAACAAAAGCGGTGGAGGAGGCCAGTGACCTGATCGATCAGGCGCCGGATATTTATAGTGGTTTCCGGGAGGATTTCCGGGAGGTGGAGCACAATCTCAATAAATTCATGAAACAGCTTCCGGAAAATGTACAGACTTCCATCAATAATGTGCAGGACGATCTGGGAGAACGGATCGGAAAACTGGTGGGAAATATCAGCGAGTGGACCGTTGGCTACGCAGGTGATATGGCCAAGCATCTTCCGAGTGTGCTGATATCTATTATATTTACCATATTGTCCGCCTATTTCTTCATCGCGGACCGGGATGGAATCCTGGAGTTTGGGCGGAACAACACACCGCAGATCATCCAGGAAAAATGGAGACTGCTGGCAGACAGCTTTAAAAAGGTCTTCGGCGGTTATTTCAAAGCGCAGTTTAAGATCATGGCTGTTATCTGGGCAATACTCTGTGTAGGGCTGCTGTTTCTGGAGGTGAGCTTTGCCGTGCTGGTGGCATTCCTCATTTCTTTTCTGGATATGCTTCCGTTCTTCGGAACAGGGACAGCCCTTATACCATGGGCTGTATTCAAGCTGCTGTCCGGGGATACAAAGTTTGCGGTTGGTCTGATCATCCTTTATCTGGTGACCCAGTTGGTGCGGAGGATCATAGAGCCCAAGATGGTGGGAGATTCCATTGGCATGGACCCGCTCCTTACACTGATCTTTATGTATACAGGATACCGGGTCAGCAGTGTCATTGGCATGATACTTGCAGTGCCCATAGGGGCAGTTGTGATCAATTTCTATAAATCAGGTATGTTTGACAAACCGCTCCAGTCAGCAAAGGAAGCCATGGAGGATCTTTTGGAGTGGCTCTGCCGTAACAACGGAGACGAAGAGCACATAGAGAATAAAGAATCATAGAACAGGACAAGATAGCATAAAGAGTAAAATCTTTATGCTGTCTTAATGTGTCCTTAACATAGCTTTATGCCGTTTTAATATAAAAGAATTTAGAATATGTAGTTACAGGATAACACAGAAAGAGAATAAAAAGGGTGGAAGACTCTTATGTCAGGAATAAAAAAACATCACTGGACCACAACGAAACTTATTGTATTCGGTTATCTGGCAGTGATTACCACAGGTACGCTCCTGCTGATGCTGCCTGTGTCCAACCGGCAGATGACAGCAGCTCCGTTTATGGATGCCTGGTTTACCGCCACATCAGCAACGTGTGTCACCGGACTGGTGCTGCATGACACCTATACATTCTGGTCTGAATTTGGCCAGGGTGTCATCTTATTATTAATACAAATAGGCGGCATTGGGTTTATGACGATCGCCATTTCCGCGCTCGCTATCACCAAGAGAAAGATTGGTTTGTCGCAGAGGCTTCTGATGCAGGAATCCGTGGCTGCACCCCAGGTGGGCGGAATTGTGCGCATGGCAAAGTTTGTGTTCGGCGGAACGGTATTATTCGAGGGGATCGGAGCCATTTTGCTGAGCTTTTATTTTGTTCCGAGACTGGGTACGGGAAAAGGTATATATTTTTCCGTATTTCACTCCATTTCTGCCTTTTGTAATGCGGGAATAGATCTGATGGGCTATTTTGATCCGGGAACTTCCCTCATGACCGCTTCAGGCAGCCCTCTGGTGAGTATCACCATTATGCTGCTGATCATAGTGGGCGGCCTGGGATTTCTTGTGTGGGCAGATGTCAGGGACCATAAATGGCATTATAAAAATTATAAGCTCCACACAAAGGTCGTGCTCATGGCAACAGCGATACTTATTCTCGGAGGGGCTGTCCTCATGTTTTTCTTTGAGCTGGGGAAACCTTCCATGGAGGGAAGAAGCTTTGGGGAACAGGTACTCTGCGCGTTCTTTCAGGCCGTAACTCCCAGAACAGCGGGGTTCAATACCGTGGATCTGACAACGCTATCGGGCTGCAGTAAAATCCTCATAGTAGGGCTTATGTTTATCGGCGGTTCTCCCGGTTCCACTGCGGGAGGTATTAAGACCACCACCATGTCCATCATGATCCTGAGTATATGGTCTGAATTCAGAAAACGGAAGGATATTGAGTGTTTCCGCAGAAGAATGGAGGTGAATGCCCTGCGCCATGCAAGCTGTGTGACCATGCTCTATGGGCTTCTGATCCTGGTGGGAACTGTGCTGATCGCCTCTGCAGATGGAACTGCGATCCAGGACGCTCTGTTTGAAGCGGCCTCCGCGATCGGAACCGTAGGACTGTCTCTGGGGATCACTGCGCAGCTTGGAACCGTTTCACATATTGTTCTGATACTGCTCATGTTTATCGGAAGGGTCGGAGGCATTACCATACTCATTGCTTTCGGCAACCGGATTGCCAACATACCATCAAAACTGCCTATGGAAAAGGTATCTGTGGGCTGATCAAGGAGGAAAAGCAGAAAATGAAATCGGTTCTTGTAGTGGGACTGGGCCGCTTTGGCCGCCATATGGCAGCGAAATTAATAGAGGAGGGCAATGAAGTCCTCGCGGTTGATATAAATGAGGAGCGTGTCAATGACGCGCTGGACCTGGTGACAAATGTGCAGATTGGAGATACCACCAATGAGCATTTCATTGCCTCTCTGGGAGTGGGGAATTTTGATCTCTGCGTTGTGGCCATCGGGGATAATTTTCAGAGCTCCCTGGAGACCACAGCGCTTCTCAAGGATTACGGGGCGCCTTTTGTCCTCTCAAGGGCAAACAGGGATGTGCACGCAAAGTTTCTTCTCAGAAACGGAGCGGACAAGATAGTCTACCCGGAACGGGAGATGGCAGAACGTCTGGCTGTCAAATTCGGCACAGATAATATTTTCGATTACATTGAATTAACCCCTGACTATTCCATTTATGAAATTCCGGTCCCGGCACCGTGGGTGGGCAAGTCCATTGTGGAAAAGGGAGTGCGGAATAAATATCATATCAGTATTCTGGCAGTAAAGGAACAGGAGGAAATCTATCCTCTGCCCCGCCCGGAGTATATCTTTCGGGGAAGTGAGACCCTGATTATTATGGGACATTACAAAGATGTAAGAGCGCTGGCAAAGGCGAGATAGCCAGTGATCGGATGTGTTCCCCTGGAGCTGGATTTGGGGGAGAAAATGGAAAAGCTTGCCCCCGTTTTTCATAATAAAAAGAAGCCGCGGGGCGGCTTCAGAATTGGGAATATAGGAAGGGTGGGGCGGTGGAGAGGTTGGCGGTCATGAAGTAGAGGTAGAGGAGCATGAGGAGGGTGTAGAAGGAGAGCACCTGGAGGAGGAAACGGGCTTTTGGGTTGGTTTTAAGGTTTTTTATAAAAGTTGTAAAGGCTTTCATTGATCAGGACCCATCCTTTCCGTCCTATGTGGACTTGGTCTTCAAAGAAGTATTTGGTGTATTCATCTGTTGAGAAATCGGCAAGTTCGGCGTCGTAGGCGGAGGCAAGGCTGCGGATGTTGGAGTAGTAGGTTTCCCGGGCAGTATGGGGGAAGCCGGTGTAGTCGTAGTAGTAGCCGTTAACAGGGAGAATGACCAGCAGAGGTTCTATGTCCATGTCGCGGCATACATCAAGGAAGCAGCGGAGGTCGTCGTATTCGGGGGAATTGCCGTAGCCGTGTATCGCTTTTTTGTTGCAGTCTTTCTTTTTGGCGAGGCGGGGCTTCATCTTTTTGTAGTTTTTGTCGTCTATGTAGAATTGGTTCTCCTGGTAGCGGGAGCCGTCTTCCTCGGCCTTGGCCAGCCATTTGGTCCAGTCTATGGATATGTCGGTGGCCGGCGGCGCTTTCTTTTTGGCGGTGAGGTCAAAGAGAAGAGGGACGGTGATTTTTTCTTTTTCGTTCAGAAAGCGCTGCCAGGCGCCGGCTATGAAGGCGTCCTCTGTGGCTGCGGTTTTGGTGACCCATACGCGCTCATATGTGCTTAAACGGTCTTTGGTTTTGGGGTCATCTTTCAGAAGCGTATGGGTGCGGTCTATGATGTATTGTTTTGTTTCCGGTGAGAGGTTTTCGTTCTGCAGCATGCCCAGATAGTTGTTCTCAGAGAAACGGGAGGCAAAAGCCTGGGGCAGGATGCCGTGTTTTCTGAACCACTGGGGGGACAGGAAAAGGACGGCCTTTTTCTGGCCCTCCCCTACGGCGCTTAAAGCAATGGCATGGCTCAGGGACTGGTAATAGCCGGCACCTATGAGCATGGGCTCAAAGTCACTGTTTGCGAACATGGAGGAGGGGTGGTACGGGGTGTCACGGCCGTGCATGAACTCGGAGGAACCGAATACCAGAAGGCTGTCCGGGCCAAGATTTTGTTTTATGGTTTCACGGGAACGTGTCTTTGTCTCGTTGGCCCAGGTAGAAAATGCCCGGGAATCCGAAATCTTCCTGTCACGGACAGACAGATGGATGCCCGCCGCGGTGACAAGGAACAGTACAAAGGCCGTGAAAAATGCAGTCAGTCTCTTCATGTTTCTTACGCCTGCCTTTCCCTGGTCAGCATTTGGATTTTACAAGGTTGAGGATTTTTTCCGGGGTATCCATTTCTTCCCTGGTGACCTCTGAGGGGGCTATGACAATGCTGCATTCCTCCTCAAGGCCGGCCAGAAATTCGGCAAATCCCAGGGAATCCAGAAGACCGGATTGGAAAAGCTCGGTTTTTAAGTCTTCTTTCACAATATCATCCTCACAGGTCTCTGCTAATAAATCTAAAATTTTTTCTTCCATTTTGTTTTCTCCTTTTTCTGTTAAAATTGATTGGGGATATCAGGCGGTTAAAAGCTCCAGGAATTTTCCGGAGAAGATAAAGAAGCCGAATATCACCAGGTTTATAGTAAGCAGCCAGGAGACTGCCTTGTATAGTTTCCGGTTTTTATATTTCTTGTAGAAGCCTGATTTTTTCTGGTAAACTTCTGTGGCTGACAGCAGAATGCCGTGGTAGAGTCCGTATAGTATGTAGGATGGCGTGACACCGTGCCACAGCCCCATAACGCCCATGTTGACAATAAATCCGGCACAGGCTCTGTTTAAACGGGTGGAGAACCATTTCTTCTTAGAGCATTTCATAATGAAACGGGTGAAGAGGAAATCACGGAACCAGTGGGACAGGGTAATGTGCCAGCGATCCCAGAACTCTTTTATATCCATGCTCCGGAATGGGGCGCGGAAGTTGTCCGGCAGCCTAACACCCAGAATATAGGCGGTTCCCACTGCCATGAGGGAATAGCCTGCAAAATCAAAGAACAGGTAGAAGCCGTACAGCCAGGCGTAGCCTGCGGCGAAATACCAGGGGGCGTTCCGGCGTCCCATGGACTGCTCACATATAGTGAGAAGGGTGTAGAGCTGGGTGCCCAGCGCCAGCTTGTAGACCAGGCCCAGCAGTAGTTTGAAGATACCTTCTGCCAGCATATCCAGATATTCTGCCCTTGGCAGGATGCGCATCCAGTCATCGTGAAACCGGCGGCTTCTGTCAATGGGACCGGAGCTGATGGAGGGAAAGAAAAGAAGGAATCCCGAAAATTCCAGGAGGGGGACCTCCAGAATGATTCCGTCGTAAATCTCTATGACCATCTGAATGCTGCGGAAACTCATATAGGAAATGCCGGTGAATCCGAAAATGTTCATATGGAACAGCGGCGATAGTTTACATAATATAAGGGGCAGCAGCATGGCTGCCAGGAACAGGTAGTATTGTTTTTCATTCCTGCCGTTTTTGGCGCGGACAGCAGCGTAGCCGCGCACCACCAGATAGGACCATCCGTAAAAGAGAAGCAGATAAAGGAACTGTCCGGGGCTGTGGCCGAAGACCAGTACTATGAAGACCAGGGATACGGCCAGGGTATAATGTCCCATCTTTTTTTCCATGATGCCCAGAATGACGGCAGGAATCAGGAATAAAAAGAGGCAGATAAAGAAGGAAAGCCCTTCATAAAAACTCAAAGAACTGCGCTCCCCAGGGCTTTTTTGTCAACCTTGCCATTTCCGGTCATGGGAAGCCTGTCCATGAAGATAAGTTTTTTCGGTATCATGTATTCCGGAAGGAAGGTGCGCAGACTCTCTTTCAGCATTTCCGCGTAAGTACGCTCCGGCGCCGTCATGCCGGGGCAGACCAGATAGGCACTGATACTTTTGACACGCCCGTCTCTTATGTTGGGGAGTACGGCGGCTTTTTCTATCTGGGGGAGACGGAGAAGATTGTTTTCAATATCCTCCAGCTCGATTCTGTATCCGTGCAGCTTGATCTGCAGGTCTATGCGTCCGCAGTAATATAGCATGCCGTCTTTCAGATATCCTTTGTCCCCTGTGCGGTATCCCTGTGCGGGGATTCCCTCTTCTGCGTATGTAAAAAAGTGCTTTTCTGTCTGCATTGTGTTTTGATAATAGCCGGGGCTTACGGTATTGCCCAGTATAACGATCTCCCCTTTCTCTCCCTCAGGAAGTATGCTGCCGTCGGGACCGCAGATCTGCAGTGTGGTGCCGGGTTTTGGCCTGCCCACAGGCAGAGGGGAAGTGCCGGCAGCCAGCGCAGGCGTTATTTCCACCTGGGTGACTGCCACGGTGGACTCCGTGGGACCGTAGGTGTTCATGACTTTTGCAGAGGGGAAACGCTCCAGAAGCCTGCGGGCTGTCCGGTTGGTAAGGGTTTCCCCGCAGAACAGAAACAGTCCGAGGTTTGGCAGAGCCGTCTGTGCAAAAGCCGGGTCTGACAGGCACACATCGGCAAAGGACGGTGTGGAAACCATAATTGCGGCATCCGATCGTTTCAGGGATTCCAGCAGTTTCTGGTAATCCTTCTGCACATCCTTTGTCAGACACCAGAGAGTTCCGCCCACCGCAAGGCATGTATACAGATCCATTACGGACAGATCAAAGGAAAAAGGGGCCTGATTCAGGAATACCTTTCCCTTTTTGGCATTGGTGGGAGTTCCCAGGGTGATGGACCAGTCCAGGAAATTGCTGAGATTACTTTCCGTGATCGTGACGCCCTTTGGGGTTCCTGTGCTTCCGGAAGTAAATATAATATAAAAGATATCATCTCCGGAAACCGGTCTGGATACGGTGTTATCCATGCTGTTTTTTATGCGGGGCAAATCTGTATGTACGATGATATCAATATCCTGCAGGGAAAGGATTCGTTTATCCCTGCAGTCCGCATGGAGAGGAGAGAGGGAGAGAAGGATCGGGGAATCCAGGGCATCCAGGATCATTTCCACCCGGGAGTCCGGCACTGAGGTGTCAATGGGGCAGTAAGCCCTGCCTGATTTGACACAGGCCAGAAATGCCGCAGGCATCAGGGGATGTTTGTGACCGTATACCGCTATGGGGGCATGATTCTGTCCGCATTGCTGCTCAATATGACGGGCCAGACGCTCAGAATATAACTCCAGCTCTTTGTAAGTAACAGACTGTCCGTCGCAGCAGATGGCTGTTCTTTCCGGGCAGATGGAGGCATATTCTGATATTTGGTTCAATATATTCATAAAAATCACCTCAATTTCGACATTTTTCTTACCTTCTTAATTACACCATAGAATTTAAAAGAATTAGCAGGCTCAATTTTAAAGAAATTCTAAAGAAAACCTTTCGATTCATTAAGAATAATTCGTAACTATTCAGCCAGCTGAATCGTTACGGGTATTCGCCCATTAAAAATCGCTTCGCGATGGGGCGAATACCTGCCGC
>PPYE01275538.1_pt1 | contig 22578 bp, 22 predicted proteins | sample 1559881 | NCBI WGS metagenome assembly PPYE01 (sample SAMN08240022, study PRJNA423297) | Human gut metagenome, whole genome shotgun sequencing project.
GTCCGTGCCCTTGAGGCCAAGAGCCGTCGAGCGCATATCCGTCATGCCGACCTTGATCGCCTGGTTCGCCTTCGTGCCGACCTGGAGGACGATCGCATTGTCGTCCGACTGGTTCTGTGCGCGGATGGACTCCGTGAAGTTGTCGAGCGCAGCGTTCGCAGACTTGTTGATCGCGCCCTGGTTGTTCGCGATGCTGATCGTGAAGCCGGAGATCTGGTTGTCCGTGCCCGAACCAGCCGTCGACGTGATCGTCAGCGCGTTGCCGTTATCCGCCGTGAAGACCGAGTTGCCAGCCGTGTCGAGACCGATGAAGGCCGTGGAACCCGTGATCGACATACTGCCGATATTATCGTGCGCCGACTCCGTGCCGTTCATTGCCGTCGAGAGGCTCTTCATGACTGTGTCGAGCGTGTTGGCCGAACCGACCGAATACGTCGTCGTGTACGTACGGCCCTGCTTGACGAAGGAAACCGTAATATTATCCGTGCTGTGGATGTTGAGCTTCTCGCCCGTGCGCGTCTGAAGATCCGTGAGAGCTGAGGTTCCCTTCGTCGAGGAGAACAGGCTCTCGTTCGTCAGCGCCGTGCAGGTAGCCGTAACCTTGTTGTTGTGCGAGCCGTCGACGAGGTACTTGCCGTTGTACGTGACGTTTGCATTGTCATCGATTTGGTCGACGCTCTGGTTGAGCTCCTTCTGGATCTGCTGACGGTCGGAGTCCGTGTTCGTATCGTTGGCCGAGTTGATGACCTTCTCCTTGAGGGTCTTCAGGATCTCGACCGTGCTCGAAACAGCGCCCTCAGCGACCTTCATCATGCTGCTGCCGTTCTGCGTATTGGCATTTGCCTGATCGAGGCCGCGGATCTGGACGCGCATGCGCTCGGAAATCGCATAGCCCGAAGCGTCATCCGCAGCACCGTTGATCTTCATGCCGGACGAAACCTTCTGCAGGCTCTTTGCGAGTGCCGAAGAGTTCCTGTTGAGCGTGTTCAGCGTGTTGACCGCCGACATGTTGTTCTTTACTACCATTGCCATGATTGTTTTTCCTCCCTGATTGAACAGTTTGATTGTCTGCGGCCATCCGTGACCGCGTTTCGGACGAAGCGGCTGATCCTTGGCTGCTAGCTGACCAAAAAAACACACCACACCGTGCCTTACACCTATTATATCGTAAACCCGAAGAAAATGTTAAGGGGGAAAACGAATTTTTTTCGTTTTTTCCCTCCCCCGAACTTTTTACGAACGCGGCTTACGAATCGCGGCTTATGAAATTTCCTGCCGGATGCACGTCGAGCGGCGTGACGCTGTAGTTCTTCACGGCAGCGGTCTGGCGGCGGCTCTTGTTGAGCCACGCCTTTGCCTTGTAGAGAAGCTGCTGCTCGATCGGCTGGATCCTCGCGACGATCGCCCGGCATGCGGCCTCCTCGCGAAATGCTTCCGTCGCAGGATTCTCCTTCATGCGTTCGACGAGCGCATCCCGCTGCTGCTGCAAGTCGAGGAACTCCTCGACATCCTCCCGCGAGATGAATTTGAGCATTTCTTCCGAGAGCGTAAGGTATAGGCGAAAGTCCTGCTCCGCCTGCGCGCGTGCGCGCTGCTCATCCGACATAGCTGCCGCCCTGCACGTTCCTCGTGCCCTGATCCCGGCGCGCCTTCTTCATCGCCTGTGCCCACGCATCGCGGAGCTCGCTGATGATGTCGCGCGCTTCCCGGATCTTCTCCACGCTGCTCTTCATATTGCCTTCGACGAGACGATCGTACGCGTAATTGTAGAGTGGCATGAGCTGCTTTGAGATATCGTATTCCATGTTCAGCGTGATGCGGAACTCGGAGATGATGTTCTGCGCCTTCTGCAGGGCTATGTTCGCCTGCTCCCATTTCTTTTCCGCAACAGCCGCCGTGCCTTCATCGATGAACTTCAGGCAGCCGTTGTATAGCATGAGCGTCAATGCCTCCGGTGTCGCCGTCATGATCTGCTGGCGCTTGTAGGCCTCTGCTGCACTGTTTACCATGTCTTCCTCCCTATTGCGCGGGATCCGCTTTTTCCCAGCGAAGCGCTTCCAATCAGCGTCCGCCCGTGATGTAGTTCATCGAGACGCCGAGCCGCTGGATCGCGACCTCCATCGCATCGTACTTCTTGTAGAGCGACTTCTCAAAGCCGTCGAGGAGCTTCTGGAAGTTCGTCATTTTCGTCTGCAGCGACTTCATGAGATCGCCGAGCTGGCTCGCGTCGTCGATCTTCGACGAATTCCCCGCGTACTTCTTCATTGTCTTGAGGTTCGCGTACAATGCATCCGAGATGCGGTTGACCGCGCCCTCGTTCTTGTAGTTCGCCGACGTCGTGCCGTCGGCATTCTTGACTTCGCCCAGGTTCGAGAAGACCTGGCGCACGGCATTCGGATCGGCGGCGATCGCCTTCTTGAGCTTGTCTTCGTCGAGCTTCAGGTGGCCTTGGTTCGTCTCGGACGAGATGCCGAGCGACATCATCGTATTGTACTTGCCCTCGACGCTGTCGACCGGCGTGTAGATCGCCTCGCGCATCGAGCTGATGATCTTGCCGACGTTTTGGTCGTGGTAGAAGAGGCCGGACTTCGCCTTCTCGTTCCACTTCGCGACCTGCTCCTTCGTCATCGCCGCTTCCTGCTCCTTCGTGAGCGGCTGGTAGTCGCTGTACTGCTTCTCCGTGTACATGCCGTTGAGCTTGTCGATCATCTTATTGTAGTCTTCGACGAACTTCTTGACGTTTTCGACGAGCTTGTCCGTATCCTGCGAGACGGCGATCGACGTCGATCCCTTCGACTGGAGCGTGTAGCTGACGCCGGCGACGAGGATCTTGCCCGTATCGGACTTGTACGTCTTGCCGTCGATGACTGCCGTCGCGCTCTTGCCGGCTGCATCGACGCCCGTCGTATCCGCCGTCAGCTTCTTGTCCGAAACGAATTTCATCGCATTGAGAAACGAACGCCCGTTTGCCGCCGCATTTGTCTGAAGCGAGGAGCTGACGTCGAACGAAACGTTGTCCGTATTGGCGGGGTTCGTGTTGCCGATCTTGATGCGTCCCGTCATCGGGTCGCGCGCAGCCTGGAGATCCATGCCGGGGACGGAAGCCGCGGCCGCATTGATCGCGGTGACGAGCGAATCGTAGTCATCCGTCGTCACATCCGCAAGGCTGACCGTCGCCGATTTCGTGCCGTGCTTGATGACAAAAGAAGCGCTGTGATCCATGCCGCCAGCCGGCGTGAAAATGCTGCTGAGCGCGTCCGTGCCCGCAACGGAGACGCCGCTCTCGTAGGACGTCTCGTCCCCGCCGATCTCATGCGTGCCTGCATGCGCCGCAAAGGCGATCGGTGCGGAGAGCGTGCTCGTCAGGTTCCCGCTCGCATCCGTCGTCTGCTCCGACTGGGCGAGATCGAGGTTCTGGATGAGCCGCTTGCCGTTTGCCGATTCCGCCGAGCCGTCCTGCGCGATGGAGAGCAGGATCTTGTTGCCATCGCCGCCCGACTTCTGATAGAGCGAGAACGTATCGTTTGCCGTATCGTACGAGGCGCGGATGTTGACGCCCGCGCTGTTGAAGCGCGATGCGAGATCGTTGAGTGTCTCGTTGCTGCCGAAGATATCCTCATAGGAGAACGAGATCTGTCTCTTGTGCGCCGTCTCATCCTGCCCATCCGCAACCTCGAACTTCACGAGCGCCTGGTTGCGGTCAAACCCCGGCGCGCTCATCGCCGCCTGAAGGCTTGCCTGCGTCGTCTGGTCAAACAGCATATCTTTCAGATAGAGGCTCTTCGATGCGCTCGTGCTCGTATTCGCACGCTTGACGTGGTCATGCGAAAGCAGGTAGGCGTTCGATGCGAGATCCGTGACGTTGACCGTATGCGTCATGACGGCTGCGTCGGCGTTCGCGGAAGCCGTTGCGACAGTCGATTTCGAGCTCGACGTGTTCATCGGGCTCGTCGTCGTCGACATCTTGTAATTCGACATCGTCGCATTGTTGAACTTCGTGAGTTCCGCATAGAGATCCGCGTATGCGTCCTTCCTCCACTGGTTCTTCGTCTGCTCCTTGTACATCTTGTCGTACTGCTTCTGCTTCGACATCATGCCGACGCGGACCATCGAATCGACGTCGATGCCCGATCCCGAAAGCCCGTAAATGCCTCTCGTGCTCATTGCTTTCCCCTCCCTGCGTCACGCGTTCTTGTCGAGGAACGCGCCGATCCAGTCCTTTGCTTTGATCATGTGGTCGATCATGGCTTCCGGCGGCATTTCTTTCAGCACCTTGTTCGTCTTCTTGTCGAGCATCTGTACCGAGAGAAGATTCACTTCCTTATGATACGTGAAGGAGAGGTTCGCATTGATCCGGCTCATGAGCTCGTTGAGTTCCTGCGCCATGTAGCTCACGGACTCTTCGTCCATCTTGTCCTTGTCCTTCTCCTTGCCGTCTTTTTCGTCCTGCGCGTTCGTGTCCGTCTCATCCGCGGACTGAACGCTTTCGGGCGTCTGCGGCGCGGCAGCGCCAGTCTCCTGCGCACTGTCCGCGCCCGCCTGCTGCGCGTCAGACGGCCGCCCAAAGCCTTGGTCGGCAGAGCCGACGACGACAGCAGCAGCCACCACGTCCTGTACTTTTCCAATCATTGGTATCCCTCCATAGATAACGTGTTTTCCCTAACAGGCAATCCTTTTATCTACCACCTCGCAGGACGCCGTTCCATGGCGTCCGCGGGAATTGTGGTCATGGTTTCGGCAGTGCTGCCGACAGGTCGAGCTTGGCAGGCACAGGCGCTGCCGCCTGTTTGTTTTCGTCCTGAATCGCGCGGTATATCTCGCCGCGGTATATCTTGACGTCGCGCGGCGCGTCGATCGCGATCCGCACGTTGTCCCCCTGCACTTCGACGATATTGATGACGACGTCGTCGCCGATCATGATCTGCTGACGCGGCTTGCGCGTGAGTACGAGCATTACGCTTTCTCCTCCTTCTTCGGGAAGAGGCGCTCTTTCGTCGTGTAGGGACTCTTCTCGAGCACGATCTGCTTTCCATGCATCGTCTTATTGCCGATGACGACAGGCGCCATGAGATTCGCCGTCATATCGGGCACGCTTCCGCCCGGAAGCGTCAAAAGCACGTAGAGCTCCATGTCGTCCTGCTCCTTGATGCCGAGCGCCTCCTGGCTCGCATCGTCGAGCTCGAAGGCGTAATCGGGAAAGAAGAGGAACGGATTCGTCATAAGAAAGGCGAGATCCGGCGTCGCGGCCGATTGGAGGAAGAGATACGGACTCTCTTCGTCGTATGGGATCACGACAAATTCGTGCTCCTCCTCAAAGGCGGGGATGCCCGTCTCGAAGTGAACGATCTTCGTTTCGTCAATCTCAATCTCACCGAAACGAAGCGTCTTGATTGTTTTCATTCCGTTTTGCCTCCCAAAACACGGCAGCCCTGTCATGCCATGATGTCGTAGCGCCCTTCAGACGTCCACTGCTGCACGCCGGCCTTTTGCGTGAGATACGTCTCGATTTTCCCCGGCGTGTAATGCGTCTTTGCGAACGGCTCCGCTGAAACATGCTGCTCGAGGTGCGCAGGCTCAGGCGTGCCGACGACCTCGCTCGGATGGACGGTGAGGACCGGGTCCGGGATATGCGCGGCGACGATGACGCGGCGCTGCTTTGCAAACTGCTCGATGTCCGCCTTGTACATGTGCGGAATCGCCTCGCTGTCCGGGCGCGCCGCCTGGTCGATATTCGTCCACGCCTGCGCCGTATGCTCCGAGGTCCCCTTCCGGACATCGGCAAAGCCCTGCTGCCCGTGCTCTTTCGCAAAGTCCGTATGGCTGTCATAGCCGTACGAATGGCGGCTCGGATAGCTGTCGATATCGATTCGAATCGGTGTCGTTCCGCGATTGGAACGCGCCGGTTTCGTCTCGCTCGTGAGCTGTGCCGGCGTCGCGTGCGCCTCAATCTTCGTATAGGAGATGCGCCGAACGGCGACTTCCGCCTGGGTCTGCCGTATATTGAGCCGCAGCATCGCGCTTCCCTCCTCCAAGCGGATTCCATGATCCGATCCATTATAGCATCTTTTTCGGAATGCTTCCAGTCATCCGTGCAGGTAATCCGCGAGCGATGCGGGCAGGATGCGCGCGCCGAGCGAAAGGCTCATATTGTAGACGGTCTGCGCTTCCATGAGCTTCACGGCGAGCGCCGCGACGTCCGTCGCGCTGACGTCCGTGATGTCGCCCGTGATGATGGTTTCCTGCTTGGCGAGCATTTCCTTCGTCGAATCGTAGAGATTCTGGCGCGCGCCGAGCTTGGCTTCGGTATTGACCGTCTGCCCGTGTGCCTGGTCGGAGATCGTCTGCCCGTCCGTTACGAGCCAGTGATGGTCGTCCTGGTTGACTTTCGTATAGACCGTCAGCATGTCGTTGAGCATCGCCGTGCCGGACGCAACGTTGCCGGAGTTCGCATCGTCGAAGATGTCCGTGCCGAAGATGTCGGGGCCCGTGACGTTGACGGTGTCAGCCGTCGGCTCCGTCGTGCCGTTCTTCTTGACCATCGAGATGTACTTGCGGTCGCCGCTGTACGTGACGATCTTCTGCTTGATCGTCTCGAACTTAAAGGACGCCGGCAGCGGGATGCCCTCCTTGTTGTTGGCGTTCGCCGTCGCGCCCGTAAGCGTCGGCGGGGCGCCGCCCGCCTGGATGAGCTCGCCCGTGTTCTTGAAGTACTTCGAAACCTTCTCCGTCGGCGCCGCGCCCGTCCAGCCCGCGAGCTTCCCCACGGGGTGCACCGAGGCATCGACGACGGCATCCGCATTCTGCGCGACGACGTCCTTGTACCCCTTCTCGACAAACTTCTCCGAGTAGATATTGCCGTCCTTCGTATTGAGGTAGTAGACGTTGTTGTCGCTGCCTCTGAGGCGCAGCATCTGCGTGATGCTGCGGTCCGTGCTGTCGTCGACGCCGTCCTGGCCGCTGAAGAAACGCGCCTGCTTCTCGTCGAGCGTCTTGGCGAGCCCGCGCGTGATCTCCTTCTCGTTCATCTCGAACGGGCGCACGAGGTCGCGCTGCCCGCCGAAGAGGAAGCGGTCGCCCTGCTGCGTGTTGCCGATCGAGACGACTTCCTGGATCTCGGCCATCATTTCCTTGGCCGTCGCCTTCATGTCCATCTGGTTGTTCGTGTCATTCGCCGCCGCGACGGTCTTCTCCTTGAAGGTCGTCTGGATCGCCGTCATCGAGACGAGCGAGGCATCCGTCGTCTTCATCCACGATACGCCCGTCGAAACATTGTCCTGATACTGCACGTTTTCGGCATCCGCCGTGCCAAAGCGGAGAAACTTCGAGTAGTCCGCCGCATTGTCGGACGGACGATGGAGCTTCGAGCCGTCGCCCTGCTCCATGAGCTTTTCCTGACGGGCATTTGCCGCATTGAGTGCTCTCTTATAGGTATAGACCATTTGGTTGCTGCTTACACGAACGCTCATTTCATGTCACCTCATGTTATCGATTTCGTGATCAACGGCCGACCATGCCCGTGCTGTTGATCAGCCGGTCAAGCATCTCGTCCATCGTCGTCAGGCAGCGCGAGCACGCGCTGTAGCCCTTTTGGAACTTGATCATGTTCGAGAGTTCCTCGTTCCAATCGACGCTCGACGTCGAATTGCGCCAGCTCACGATCTGCTCGACGAGCTTGCCCTGCGCATCGGCCTTGCCATCCATCGTCTGCGAATCGCTGCCGAGCTTCGTCATCATGGAAAGGTAGAAGCTGTTGAGTGAGACGTCCGCGATGCTGCGGTCGGGATCCGTGACGACGCGCGCACCCGAGGGGCTGCCGGCCATGGCGATGATATTCGATGGAGACGCCGCCCCTACGACGCCCGTTACCGGGTGGATCGTGGCGACATCCGCCGTAATCGCCGCATTCATCGCCTTCTTGACGTTATCGCGGTCCATGTTGAACGCATTCTTGACGCTGACGGCGTTCGTGCCGTCGCCCGTGCCGTTGACGCGCGTCGTGTACGTGCCAAGACGTGCGCCCGACGGATCGACGTCCTCATCGACGGAGAACTTGCGCGCCGCGATGCGGCTCGTGCCGCCCTTTTCCGCGATCTTCGCATTGAGCGCGAGTTCGTTGATGACCTCGATGCCCGCGAGGCGCTTGCTCTTACTCGGATCGACCGTGCCCGTGATCGTCACGCGCGGCTCGTGCGGGTTCGTCGTGCCCGAAGCAGGCGTGATGTTGACGGCGTCGAGCGTGCGCGTCACCGTGCCGGCCCGATAGGACGTCCGAACCACTTCCCTGCGGTCCGCATCCCACGTATAGTAGGAGTCGTCATCGCCCCAGAAATTGATGCCGTAGGTCGGGCCGCCGGCCGTGCCGAGCGCACTGTCCGAGCCATCGATGCCCGCGCCCTGCTGATGCATCTGATTGAACGTCGTCATCATGTAGCCGGCCATGTCGGCGAGTTCGTCCATGTACTGCTTGTTCTCGCGGATGCCGTCCATCTGCGCGCGCAGGCTGCCGTTCGCCGGTATGTACGTCACCTTCGCATCTGCGACCTCGACGCTGTAGTCGTTGACGCCGTAGCGCTTGTTCTGCACGGGATCGGACATCTTGAAGTCGAGCTTGCTTGCGCCGTTGACGAATGAGATCCCGTTCGAAACGAGCGAGTACATGCCATTCGAGTTCTCCTCGACGCTCAGGTTGACGTACTCGGAGAGCTTGTCGACCGTGAGGTCGCGCTGGTCGCGCAGGTCGTTCGCCATCGCGCCCGTCGCCTCTGCGGCGAGGATGCTCTTGTTGAGCGCGACGATCTGCGTCGTGTACTCGTTGATCTGCGTGACGGAAAGGCGCATGTCTTCGTACTGCGAGCGGATCTGATCCTGAAGCTGCGCGGCTGCCGTCTTGATGCGGTCGGCGTAGACGCGTCCTTTTTCCGCGACCGTCACGCGGCTGCTGTCGAGCGATGCCGTGGTCGAGAGCGCGTCCCACGACTTGTAGAACTCCTCCATCGCGTTCTTGATGCCGTGCTTTTCCGAGTCGTCAAAGACGCTCTCCACTTTGTCGTAATTCTTTGCGCGCGTCTTGAAGTAGTTCTGCGTCGCCTCTTCCTGCCAATACTGACGATCCGCGTAGAAATCCCGCGCGCGCGTGATCGAGAGGTCGGTGACGCCCGTGCCGACGAGGTTGCCGCCGTACATGCCCGCGACTTCCTCTGCCGGCGTCGCGCCGAGCTGCACGCTCTGGCGCGAGTAGCCTTCCGTCGAGGCGTTCGTGATGTTGTGCCCTACCGTATCGAGGGAGAGCTGATTGGAAAAAATACCGCGGACCATCGTATTGAGCCCGGAAAATGTAGCGCGCATAGCGTCTCACCTGATCTTTCTGTACCCTGCCTATCGCCTTTCGGTCGATTCGTCCCTTGCCTCTTCGCGCAAGGCACGGGGTCAGACATTCGCGTCGAACATCTTGCCCCCGCGCGCGTGCTCCGTTTCTGCCGCTCCCGGCGGCACGTACGTCTCGTTCGCCTTGACTGCCGTCATCACATTGATATTGAACACGGCAAAATGATGGCTGTTTTCGAGGAGCATCTGCGCATCCGCGCTCTCTCGCCGAAGGGCTGTTTCAAGCTCCGCAACGCGTTTGATGAGGCGAAGCGCCGTGTCGCGCAAGCTCCCTGCGCCCTGCTGCACGACAAAACGCGTCATGCGCGCCGTGCCCTTGTCCGCAAGGAATCCCTGCTGGCGCTTGACGAGTGCGGCGAGCCGCGCGAGCAGCGGCTCGATCTCCTTCGTCGCCTCCGCGACGCCATGCCACGCCTGCTTCTCTCGCAGAAGTTCCTGCAAGGATCGATACCGCGAGAGGCAAAGCCCGAGCGTCTCGGCCTGCTCCTGCAGGATGGAGATGGCTTCTCGGATCGATTCGTTCTGTTTCATCATGATCTACGCCTTAAACTCGAAGTTCTGCGCGTGACCGATATGCTCGCCGCCGCTGCTTCCGTATTCGCCTGTCGCCTTCGCCCCGCCGATGCGGTTCAAATGGAACGTCACAGCGCCGAGCGCATGCTCGGCGAGAAAGCGATTGTTGTCGCTGAGCTCCGCCGCACGTGCCGCATTCTTCCCCAGTGCCTCGTGTTCCTGTCGAAGCCGGCGCGCGAGGTCTTTCGGTGCGAGCGCGATCACGTCCTTCATCTGCGCATCCGGCGAGAGGCGTTCCTCCGTCGCCGCAAGGCGCGTCAGGACCTGCTTGCGCCGCTCCTCAAGCTCCCGAACCGCCTTCGTGCGCCTTGCCTCCTCGCCGAGGAGCGATTCCAGCCCCTTCATATCGAGAGAAGCGAGCGCTGTCTGCTTCTTCTCGCCGAGCCGGACGAGCGCTTCGTAGCTCTTGTTCAGCTCGTCGATCACCGAGGTGAGTTCCTGCCACATCGTGCAGCCTTCCTTTCGTTTCGTTTCCCAGCGGCATCCTCGCCGAATCAGTAGCGAAGCGCCAAAAGGCTTGCCGCAACGTCCTTCGCGGAAGGATGGTACGTTCCCGCCGCAAGCTGCTCCCCGATCATACGGACCTTCTCCGGGCGCGTCTCATCCATGCCTTTTAGTTCCTGCAGCATGGAGCTGAAGCTCTGTGCCTCGTCCGAAAAGACGACTTCGGCACCTGCCTGCGGTGCCGAAGGGCTGTCGGCGCGGCGTGCCTGCGCCGCACGCGGTGCGTGGTAGGCGCCTGTGACTGCCTGTACGTTGTTGTTGATGACCATGGTTTCACCGCCTCATAAAGTAGATATCATACCCGCTGCTTCCCTGCCGCATTTCAATCCTTTTGCTATGTTATCGAAAAAAAAAGCAAGAGACTTAACTCTTGCTTTTTCGGCATCTACGAAAGATAGTTTCATTTCCCTCGCATTATCTTCATTTTCCTGCCGTTTTCACCTTTAGGCTGTCCAACCCACGCGATGCGCCAACGGGCCTGCCGCGATGCTTACAGCTCCTTGGAATAAATGCCCGCGCCCTTTTTCTTTTGCTGTTTCTCGACGGCGCTTGCGAGCTTCGAGCCTTTCGACTCGATTGCCGAGCGCATCTCGTCCGCACAGTTCCGGCAGAACTTCCCCGTCGTGATCGGCGCGCCGCAGCGCTCGCACGGGTATTTGAGCGGGACGCCCGCGCTCTCGAAACGGCCTTCCTGGATGAGGCGCCGGATCAGCGCCTCGGTTGCGCCCGTGTCCTCCAGGATCTTTGGTATCTTTACGCCGGGGTTGTCGCGCACATAGTTGATGACGACCGACTCCATCTTCGCTTCTTTTTCCTTGCAGTCCGGGCAAATCTTTGCATTGTTGTACGGGACAAAAATCTTTCCGCACATCTTGCAGTTCCGAATCTTTCCAGCCATTCTTTCCACTCCTTACGCCGACATGTCCTCCTTGCGCCGATATGTCCTTTGGCAGCCCATGCTCAGCCCATCCTTTCATCCGGCGGACTCTCTTGCTCTTTCTATCGTCCTATTCGCCGTCTGCTGCAAAAGTCCTTCCAAAGTCCTTCTTTTGGACGTTTTTGGGACGTTTCTGCGGCGCTCCCCTACCTTCTCCGGCGGACGCCGCGAACGGCAGGGCTCAGGATGCGGCAGCTATTGAGCACGACGGCAAGCGTCGCCGTGTTGTGGATGACGGCTGCCCAAAGCGGATTGATGCGGCCGAGTGCGCCGAGCATCATCGCGGCGCTGTTGACGAGAATGGTCGCCATGAAGTTCTGGTGGACGAGTGCCATCGTGCGCTTTCCAAGCGTCAGCGCCTCCATGAGGCGCGACGGATCTTCGCTGTGGATCGTGACAGCAGAGGACTCCGCCGCAATATCGGTCTGACGGCCGCCCAAGGATACGCCGACGTCGGCAAATGCGAGCGCAGGCGCATCGTTGATGCCATCGCCGACCATCATGACCGTGCCGCGCTGCTTGAGCGCGTTGACGTATGCGCTCTTGTCCTCCGGCAGGATCTCCGCGTGGAACGAGTCGATGTCCATGCGCGCAGCAACCTTTTCGGCGACCGCCTTGCTGTCGCCCGTGAGCATGACGATCTCATCGATGCCGTAGCGGCGCATCTGATTGAGCGTCTTCTTCATCTTCGGCCGCACGGGATCCTCGATGCCGATGACCCCGATGAGTTTCTTGTCGCGTGCGATGTAGAGGAGATTCTGTCCCGTGAGCCCGACGTCGAGCGATTCGTCATCCGTGATGCCGTTTTCCGCGAGGAACTTCTTGCTGCCGACGCGCACGCGTCCGCCCTTGTAGCCCTCGAAATCCGGCACGTCGGCAAGCATGCCGCGCGCGACAATCGTCTTGGAGACCGTATGGTGCGGCGTCTCCCATTCGCGCTCTTTGACGTACTTCTGGATCGCAACGGCGAGCGGATGGACGGAGTGCAGCTCCGCCGATGCCGCGAGCAGTACCGTTTCCTTCTCCTCGACGCCTGCCGCCGTGCGCACAAACGAAATCTGCGGGATGCCGACGGTCAGCGTGCCGGTCTTGTCGAGGACGACCGTATCGGTATCGGCGAGTGCCTCGATGTAGCCGCCGCCCTTGACGAGGATGCCGCGCTTTGCCGCCGCGCCGATGGCCGCCGAGATCGCCGTCGCCGTCGAGAGCTTCAGCCCGCATGAGAAATCGATGAAGAGCAGGTTCAGGACGCGCTGCCAGTCGCGCGTCGCGCCGTAGACGATCGCCGCGCCGATAAAGGACACGGGCACGAGGAAATTCGCCATCTGATCGGCGAAATTCTGCACCGGCGCCTTGCGCGTCTGCGCCTCCTCGACGAGGTGGACGATGTGTGCGAGGCTCGTATCCTTGCCGACCTTCTCGACGACGATGACGAGCTCGCCTGCCTCGACGACCGAGCCGGCGTAGACAGGCGATCCCGCATGCTTCATCGCAGGTGCGGACTCGCCCGTGATCGACGCTTGGTTGATCGCGGCATCGCCGCGGACGACGCGTCCATCGACGACGATCTTCTCGCCCGTATGCGCTGCGATGATGTCCCCTGCCTTGACGTCCTCGATGGGGACCTTGCGTTCCGCCTCGCCCTCTACGAGCCAGACGTGGCGCTGGTCCAGGGAAAGCAGCCCTGAGATGTGCGAGCGGGCGCGCTCTGCCGCGTAGCTCGTCAGCATCTCCGCGCCGTTCGAGATCGCGAGCAGCGTGAGGCTCGACTCCGGCTTTCCGGCGAGCACCGACGCGATGACCGCCGTCGCCGTAAGCGTGTCGGCGTTCGGCTGGCGGTCACGGATCATGCCCTGCACGCCGTTTTGGATAAACTTGCGGGCGATCACGAGCACGAGCAGGCTGCGCATTGCCTTCATCCCCACAAAGAAGCCCGGCGACGTGCGGCGCAGGATCTCCATCGCCGCAAAGCTCGCGAGCGAGACGATCGCATCGCGGCGGTACTCGGCGAGACGATCCGCCTGCTGCACGGACGCTTCCTTCTCCTCGCGCACCGCTGCAACCGCCATGCGCTGGATCTGCGCCGTGGGAAGCGCGCCCTCATACCAAATCCGAATGCGTTTTCCGTGCGCCGTGCACGCCTTGACCGCGCGGAAGCAGCGGATCCGCGCACTGAGGCGCAGCGCCGCTTCGCGCGGGAGCGGTGCGGCGAGATTCAGACAGCAGGATGCATAGCGTTTCATACCGTGCGCCACCCCCTCATGAGGGAAAGCGCCCACCAAAGCATCTGCGCGCCCGATGGAGACGCCTTCGTAAGGACGAGCTTCCGAAGTCCGCGCAGCACGAGGATGAACGATGCAAGCGAGCTCATATCGAAAAGCCCGCCCGTCAATCGGTGGATGCATGCCGAAAACGCGCGCGCCGTACGGTGAATGCTTCGCGTCAGATCGCCGGCATGCGGCTCGTCCGCCTCGCGCAAGACAGCCCTGCGGGCTTCCGTCGCTTCCGTCGGATGGGCAAAAATTCTCGTTCTCAGCCACTCTGCAAGCGCATCGACCCGCGCCGCATGCGCCTCCGAAAAGACGAGCAGGATGCTCCCCGTCGATGCGCTCACGTGAACTTCTTTCAAGAAGTCGAGCTTCGCGAGATGCGCCATGAGAAGCGCGGCGAGCTCCTCGCTGAGCGCGGCGCGATAGCGGCGGCGTCCGGGCAGGCTGCTCACGACCTGCAGGGCAGAATGCGGTGCGGATCGCCGCACCTGCCGCACCGTGCCCGCGCGGTGCAGGAATCCCTGCGCTGGCGCAGCGCCTCCCAGCATCTGGCGAATGCTCTTGCCGATCGCAGTGCCCATCATAAAGCCGGATAGATAGGACATGGGCTATTTCCTCCTCACATGTGTTTTGATGTAATCTTCGACTTTGCGAAGCTTCGCATTTTGGCGAAGGCGTGCCGGCTCGTACTGAATGAGAATCGAACCCGTCGTCTCGTTCGTCGCGGCAGCGTCAATCTCCGCAAATGCCAAAAGCCGCGCCTCGACTTCGCGCGCGAGCGCAGGATTGCCGACGAGGCGTCTCGAATAGAGCCGGGCGCGCCCCGGAATATAGCTTGATACCTCGACCGTACGGATGAATACATCAAGCGTACTCGTCGGAATCTGCAAGCTGTCAAGCAAACTCAAAATCCTTCCTCCTCAAAGGAAAACAAACAAGGCCGGCAAAAGAAAAGCTGCTGCGGGAACGCCATCCTCATGGTGTTTTTCCCTGCAGCAGCCTCCCCGCATGGCGATCCTGTACCCGTACACAGCACCGCATCGCACCGCATCAGCCTTTCTTGGCTTCCTGTGCAGCGATGAGATCCTCGAGCTCTTCCTTTTGGCGCTGGAGCTCTGCGACCGGGATCTCCCCCGCAGGCGCAGCCTGAAGCGATGCCATCTGCTGCTCACGCTCCTGCATGAAGCGATAGCCGAAAATGCCTGCAACTGCACCGACCGCAAGACCGATCCAAAAATCTGTCTTCTGGAACATACTGTTCATCCTCCTTAAAGTACCTTGCGGGCATCCGCCCGTTTTTCGTATTTTAGCATACGCATGCCATATTGTCAAAAGCGTATTCGGCTTGGATCAGGGAAATCAAATTCTTCTCAGCATTCACATTTCCTTGACCGGCACCGGCCCGCGCGAGAGCGCGATCGCCCCCGTCCGCGCGATCTCGATGATGCCGTACTCTTCCATGACCTGGCAGAGCCCGTCGATCTTCGCCTTGCCGCCCGTGAGCTCGATGACGACATCCTCTGGGTTGACGTCGACGATATTGGCACGGAAGATGTTTACGACGCTCGCAATGCCGGCACGCGTCTCCTTCGTCGCGGCGACCTTGATGAGCACGAGCTCGCGCTCGATCGAGTCGTACTTCGTGAGGTTGACGATGCGGATGACGTCGATGAGCTTGCCAAGCTGCGTGACGACCTGATCGAGCTCGTTTTCCGACGCGACGGAGACGACGATGTTGATGCGCGTGATGGAAGGTTCCTCCGTGTAGCCTGCCGAAATGCTCTCAATGTTAAATGCACGGCGGCTGATAAGCCCCGAAACGTGCGTCAGGACACCGGGCTTATTGTCGACGAGCACGGCGAGCAAGTATTTTTTCATCCTTTGTTCCCTCCCAGCACCATCTGGTCAAGTCGTCTGCCGCCCGGCACCATCGGCAGGACGTCCTCCTCTTCCGGCACGAGCACGTCGATGACGAGCGGTCCTTTCTGCGCGAGCAGTCCCGGCAGCCGCGTCTCGAGCTCTTCCTTCTTCGTCAGGCGATAGCCTTTGACGCCCATCGCCTCGGCGAGCTTCACGAAATCCGTCTTGCCCTTTAGCTCCGAATGCGCGTAGCGATGATTGTAGAAGAGGCGCTGCCACTGCCCGACCATGCCGAGAATCGAATTGTGCACGATGATGGTCTTGACGGGAATGTCGTTGTCCGCAATCGTCGCGAACTCCTGGCAGTTCATCATGATGCTGCCGTCCCCTGTAAAGAGAATGACCTCTTTTTCGGGGCAGGCGACCTGCGCGCCCATCGCGGCGGGAAGTCCGTAGCCCATCGTGCCCTGCCCGCCCGACGTCAGGAAATGGCGCGGCTCGTAGACGTCGAAGAACTGTGCCGCCCACATCTGATGCTGCCCGACGTCCGTGACGGCAATCGCGTCCTTCGGCGCAAGCTCCGAAACCTTGCGGATGAGTGCGCCCGGCTTTATCGCATCGCCCTGCTCATGCCAGCGGAACGGCACGCGCGCGTGCATCTCCCGCACGTGCGCGAGCCACGGCGCAAAGCGGGCAGGGAAGTCGTCCGCGCAGGCCGCGAGCTCGTCGCGCAGGAGGGGGAGCGACCAGCTTAGATCGCCGAGCACGCGCAGGTCGGCGGGGATGTTCTTACCCACCTCCGCCGCATCGAACTCGAAATGGACGATCCTCGCATGCGGAGCGAACTCCGTCGCCTTGCCCGTCACGCGGTCGCTGAAGCGCATGCCGACGGCGAGCAGCAGGTCGCACTCCTGGATCGCCATGTTCGACGCATACGAGCCGTGCATGCCCGCAAATCCCAAAAAGCCCTCGCAATCGGCCGGAATCGTGCCGAGTCCGAGGAGCGACGCCGTCACGGGGACGCCGAGGCGGCGCACGATCGCGCGAAGCGTTTCGCTCGTCCCGGACGAGACGACGCCGCCGCCCGTGAAGAGGAGCGGCTTCTTCGCTGCGCGGATCGCCTCGACGGCCGCGTCCACCTCCGCCGCATCGCCGATGTACGCGCCCGTATAGCCGCGCAGGCGGACCGAGTCCGGGTAGCGGTAGTCGAACGTCGTATCGAAGACGTCCTTCGCGACGTCGATGACGACGGGTCCCTTGCGCCCCGTCCGCGCGATGAAGAACGCTTCCTTGAGGACGCGCGGCAAGTCGCGTGCGTCCTTGACGAGATAATTGTGCTTCGTGATCGGCGTCGTGATGCCGCAGATATCCGCCTCTTGGAAGGAGTCCTTGCCGATGCAGGGATTCGCGACCTGTCCCGTGATGCAGACGAGCGGCACGGAGTCCGTGCACGCCGTCGCGATGCCCGTGATGAGATTCGTCGCCCCAGGTCCCGACGTCGCAAACACGACGCCGACCTTGCCCGTCGCACGCGCGTAGCCGTCCGCTGCGTGCACAGCGCCCTGCTCATGGCGCGTCAGGATATGCGGAAACTTCATCTGGCAGACCGCATCGTAAAGCGTCAGAACCGCGCCGCCCGGATAGCCGAACACCACCTCCACGCCTTCCTTTTTCAGGCTCTCCAGCACAGCCTGCGCCCCATTCATCAACAATCGAAAGCCCCCTTCGACCTCTCTATTCCTTCACGCGATACGCTCCATGCGAAAATCGGGTTCGCCTGCCCATCGCTTCCCTTGCACATTCCAAAAGCGTTCTTATATTATACACGACACTGGAACGATACCGCAATCCTAAAATGCACAGATGGGCGCGCTGCAGGCCGTACTTGCAAAACCATCCCGTTTGACGTATACGAAAAGAAGGAAAAGCCACCGATGGACGGTTTTTTCCTCGCTCGTTGGTTATCTTATCAAAAATAACCGCCGTCACGCCGTCACTTGGAATATGGGGCGGTTATTTTTTTGCTTCGATTATACAGGAGCAGGATGAACGCCAATGCGACAATCACTTGTTCCATCTCCGCATCACCTCGCTTCCGAAAGTTTCGCCTTCCTGCGAGGAAACCGCCTACCGTTATGGTGGCTTCTCCAGTATCATAGCACAAAGGGAAACGTCCGCGCAAATGGACGTTTCCCTTCCTTTGCTTATATGCGCAGCCTGCCGCCTCAGCGGGAAAGTGGCCTGCTTTCCCATGTGCGTAGCGTGCAGTCCATTACGTCGATGCCAACATGGCGAAGCTCCGTCATTGTCCTTTACGCTCTCGTGCCGATCTCACCTGCGCCTCAATCGCGCGAATCTTAGCCAATGCCTCCCCATAATACGGCTCCTGCCCATAATACTCTGCAAAAAGCGGAACCATCCCGTCAAGGCTTGATGCCATGCCGCCGTGCAAAACATCCGATAGCCATGGCAGCAAAAAGCGTTCAAACAACCTGTGCTTTTCCGCAGAGAGCTGCTCCGAAGAAAGACCTGCATACGCTATGATGAGATCCAAATAATTCTTTAGGAACGCTTCGGCAAAATCGTGGCCGCGCGGACTATGTTTGCCCGAAGAGGATTGAAATATCCTGCCGCGAATAATGCAAAAACCAGGATTCTCACGCAAGGCGGCAAGCTGCGCATACACCAAATTGCCATGCGTCGCATGATGCCGTCCCGAATGATCAATCTTCTGCAGTGCTTCTTTCGCGAACGCGATACCGCCTGCAAACGTCATCGCAAAGGACATCTGCCCTACATAGGCGGGCGCACCGCTTCCCATTTCTGCCGAATACGTCAGCCCTCCCGTCAAAAGCCCAAATACAGTGCTCTCGCGATGCTGCAGGATTTCCGTCAATAAGCGCTGCAAGACGCCCGGCATATAGAGATCGCCGTCATCCGCCGCAATGACATACGTACCGCGCGCTTTTTTCCACACCATTTCCATATCGGCAGGAGCATCGAACCCGACGCCGCTGCGCGAGTAGGAAAGATTGCCGTACTTGCCCTGCATCTCGCGGACAAGGAATTCCGTATCGTCCGTCGAAGCGTTGTCCGCGACGAGCACTTCCACCAAGGGATTATTGCCAATCTGATGGAGCGCTTCCGCAAGCGACTCGCGAAGGCACGGACAGCGGTCGCGCGTGAAGAAGCCAACCGTCAATAGCGGGCGCCGCTCAAAGCGGCGGGGATCCGGCGCTTCCAGGAAATGATCAAACGGCCATTGGTCGAGCCCGTCACAGATTTTCTTGCCAAACGTTCCCGCGTAGTCAAGGAGAAGCGAGCACTCAGCCGAACGCGTCGATACGAGCGCATCCGCTTCGTAGAGCAGACGTACCTGCTGCTGCATCGAAAGTCCGTAAAGAATGCCCCATCGGTCGTCTTGCTGACGACCCAAGAAACGCCTTTCGCCCTTTCCGACAAAGAGCAGGTAATCGTCCGCACCGCGCGTCCGCAGGTACTCTTTCAGGACGTTCGGCCAATCAGGGTAACGCTGATCCTCATCCGCCACAGCGAGAATGAGCGTTCCGCCCGGTCTGCGCCGTGCAGAAAAATACGTGCTGGCTTCATCTGGTCCGAGATTGTACGGCGCGTCAAACTGTGCGGCAAACGATACGGGATCGCGCATCGCCGCCGCATATCTTGCAATATCCTCCTCATGCCAATTCCACCATTTGATATGATCGAGTTTTTTGCGCGTCTCCTCAGGAAACCGATAGCGAATGAGCCGTGCAGGATTGCCGCCGACAATCGCGTATGGCGGTATATCCTTCGTCACGACAGATCCTGCGCCAATAACCGCGCCATTTCCGACATGAACGCCGCCTAGGATCGTCACTTTATCCCCAATCCAAACGTCATTCCCAATCGTGACCTGCCGTTTGACATTACTGGAAAACGGTTGTTCCGCGCGTTCCTGCGAAAGAAACTTATCGCTAAGCCTAAGGCTGAACATAGGAAACGTCGTGACCGTTCCATAATCGTGCGTGTTATTTGCAATCAACAACAGATCGGTGCCAATGGAGCTATACCGTCCAATACGAAGAAAGAGCGGAAGCGTGCCGCTCACCGTGCCGCTTACGACATAGCTGTACACGCCAACGTGAGCAGCATAGTACCCTGTGTAGCGCTCCCCGCCCGTCTTTTCGAAATTGCCTTCTACGCGTAAGTCCTGTTCCGTCCTTGACTCCTTGAAACTTATATCCATTCCGTCCCCCTCACGCTTTGGCATCTGCCATAATCGCTTTTATCCTATAGCCGGCTCTCTCATTCCATAATCATTCGTTTTCTAATTATATCATATTATATCATAGGATAAAGAATCTAAGAATCTTCATAGCCGCGAAAATTTATCGGCGAAGGCGCTCGACGCCCATGAAGAGCGCGATCCCTGCCCAAATGAAGGCCAGCGCGGCCGCCTGTGCTGCGCCGAACGGCTCGCGGAAGAAGAAAATGCCCAAGAAGAGCGCGATCGTCGGGCTGATGTACTGGAAGAAGCCGAGCACCGAGAGCGGCAGCAGGTTCGCGCCGTAGGAAAAGAGCACGAGCGGCACGGCTGTCGCAACGCCCGTGCCCATGAGCAGGAGCGCGAGGCCGGGCGTCGCGAGCGAGAAATGATTCCCCTCTCCCATCACGCAATACGCGACGTATGGGAATGCGACGGGCAGGAGGAGCAAGGTCTCCAGCGTGATGCTCGAAAACGGATTGAGGCAGAGCTGTTTTTTGAGCGCGCCGTACGTCGCGAACGTCACGGCGAGCACGAGCGCGATCCACGGGAGCGAGCCGAGCTCCCATGTGAGGATCGCGATGCCGCAGGCGGCAAGCGCGACGCTGACTTTTTGGAGTCCCGCGAGCCGTTCCCGGAAGAATACGACGCCGAAGAGGACGCTCATGAGCGGATTGATGTAGTAGCCGATGCTCGTATCGATGACGTGATTGTGATTGACCGCCCATATATACGTGAGCCAGTTCATGCTGACGAAGAGCGCGGCGAGGATGAGGACGCCGCCGCGCCGCTTATCCCGCCACAGCGTGCGGCAGTCCGCGCAGAACGTCTGCCATCTCCCCGTGCATACGAGGACGCAAAGCATGAAGACAAACGACCAGACGATGCGGTGCGCGAGAATCTCCCACGCGTCCGCCGCCGCAAGGAAATTCCAGTAGAGCGGCAGCACGCCCCATATCAGGTACGTAGCGAGCGCGGCGAGTGCGCCGGCACGGCGTGAGTCCTGCATAAAAACTCCCTTCAAACTTCTTTCATTCTTTCATAGGAAAGCAGAAGCGTCTTTGCGCATTGACGCAGCGAGGCGCTTCCCTTATAATGACGGTGTTTCCACCATTTTATTCCATGGATTCTATTATATGGATTCGCATCGCACCCGTCAATCGACGGACGGAAAGGGTTTGGTCCGAACGTTGCGGATGCATGCGATGCTCCATGCATCCGTGCCATTTGACGCAGCCCACGAAAAGAGGTGCCCTCATGAGACCCTATCGGAAAAGAAGCGCTGCCGCCATCGCCGCCGCGCTTCTCCTTGCAACTGCGCCGCTTGCCCATGCGGCGGTACGCGAACCCTCCGCGCCTTCCGCGCGGGAGACAGGAGCCGCACAGCAGGCCGGTGCGCCGCAGCAGGCGAAGATCACGGCACAGCGCCCCGCCTTTCCCGCAGCGCTTCCATGCGCCGTCAACGAAAAGGCGGTCCGCGCGGTGGCGTTCCGTCTCGCGCGCGCCTATGATACGCCGCGCGCACCGCGCCCCTCCATGCAGGCGACGATCCTGGGCGAGCCGCAGGCGACGCCGGAGCAGATGGCCGCCTTCATCGAACGGCGCAGCCCGAGCCCGAAACTGAGCTGCTCCGTCCGCGAGATCGTCGCATTCTACTACGAGGAAGGCGCGCGCGAGGGCATCCGAGGCGACCTTGCGCTCTGCCAGGCGCTCAAGGAGACGGGATTCTTCTCCTACGGCGGCGACGTATCGCCTGCGCAGAACAACTTCTGCGGGCTCGGCGCGACGGGCAGCCATGCGCCTGGCGCAAGCTTTGCGACGCCCCGGCTCGGCGTCCGCGCCCACATCCAGCACCTCAAGGCATACGCGAGCGAAGCGCCGCCCACGACGGCGCTCGTCGATCCGCGCTACACGCTCCTTCGGGCAAACCGCCCGGACGTATTCGGCAAAATCAAGAAATGGCGTGAGCTGGACGGCGTCTGGGCAGTCCCCGGCAAGAGCTACGGCGAGCAGGTCCTCGCGCTCCTGGCGGAGGCTGAGCGCCCCGATGCCTCAGACCGCTCGCTCGCGGCAGCAGAGGCGCGCGTGCAACGCACGCCTAACGATCCCGCCGCCTATCAATACCGCGGCAGCGCGTACTACGCGCGCGGCGACTACGCCAATGCCCTCGCCGATTTCGAGCGGGCAGCCGACGGCAAATCGCCGGGCGCGGACGCGCTCTTCGACCGCGCGCTCGCCGAGGAGAAGACGGGAAACCCTCAAAAAGCGGAAAAGACGTACGCGCGCCTGCTCGCAGAGGCCGCGCCGCACGACCAAGCAGCACGCTACAACCGCGCCCGCCTGCTCTGCATCGCTAGGAAATACGATGCGGCAATCCGCGAGCTGAATGCCCTCCTGGCAGAATCGCCGGACGACGCCATCGCGCAGAACGCGCTCGCCTTTGCCTGCATCGGCAAGAAAGACTATGCGGCAGCATGGAGCGCGCTCGGCAAGGCGGCAGGGAAGCAGCATGCGAACATGGACATTCTCGCGAACCAATTCATCCTGGAAGCCTGTCTCCTCTCCCATTGACCTCGCCACAGCGCCAGCTCGGCAAAAAGGGGCGCCGCGCCCGATGTTTCCATCGAAGCGCGGCGCCCCTTTTTGCCGATGTTCCAAGCATCTCGTTTAGAGATGGAACTTGCTGACCCCATTCTGAAGTTCCTGTGCGAGGTCGGCGAGCGTATGGCTCGCTGCCGCGATCTCCTCGGTCGAAGCCGCCTGCTCCTCCGATACCGCGCTGACGT
>PPYE01511484.1_pt1 | contig 22577 bp, 18 predicted proteins | sample 1559881 | NCBI WGS metagenome assembly PPYE01 (sample SAMN08240022, study PRJNA423297) | Human gut metagenome, whole genome shotgun sequencing project.
GAAAAAATTGAGTAAACTTTTTTGTTTTTGGGAGGATAATTTAGCGTTAGCTAAATTTCAATGCCCGACCGACACTCCGTTAAACCACAATTTATGGTGTTTATCTTATGTTTAAAATATAACTCAACATAGATTTATTTCTTTATTAAAATTATCACATAAAATTCAAATTAAATTTTATATAAGTTCGTTGAAATTTTGTTTATAATATTATATAATAAATGTATTATAAATAAGGAATTGATTTTATGTTTAAAAAAATTAAAACTACGTTAGCTTGTTGTTCTGCACTTATGATGCTTTGCGCAGTACCTCTAAATGCAAATGCGGCGGAAGAAGTGAAAATTAACGATGCTGCTTCTGTTGCTGTGGGGGACACATTTACATATTCAATGTATATTGCTGATGCATCAAAAGATGTAATGGGTATGCAGGCATATGTTTTTTATGATACAGATTACCTTGAAATTGACACTGATTCTATTAATTTTGATAATTTGAACGGTGTGATTTATAATGGAAATCTTGACGGATATATGACTTTTAATTTCTCTGATATATCAAATTATGCAAGCTTTTCATCCCGTACACAGCTTGTATCTATGAATTTTAAGGTTAAAAAATCCGGAAATACTAATGTTACATATTTTATTAAAGAAATGTATGACAGCGATATGAATACTCTTACTGCATATACCATAACCTATGATATTAAGTCAGACGGAGAAACTGTTGTGTCAGAAAAAACACCGATTGTTGAAGAAGCGGAAAAATATATAAATACTTACCAGGGAAATTTTATTAATTATATAGACGGTAAAGGAAATGATAATACAGATGAAAAAACGGACCATAAAGCTGTAATCGGCGAAAAAACAACAATGATGCCGCAAAATAACCAAGGCAATACGCAATATGTTGATGTGCAGAAATCGGGTTCGGGTGCATCGGTTACAACGATTGTAATCGTTTGCGGCTTGCTGCTGATAGGCGGAGCAATCGGCGGAGTTATGTATTTCAGACATAAAGAAAATACGAAAAACGGTTTGAATACTGATAGTGACAATATTGACAACGATATGACTTAAAGTGACGAACAGTTTTGACTGTTTATTGCAAAATTAAAAATTGTTTAAAAATTGTTTAAAAATTGTAACTGATTTTTGGTTATTATTACACCCTATAATCGACCTGTTTTTTTGAAAAAGCCTTGATTTTTTGAGCAAATTATTATATAATTGTTATACCGAGTATATCGGAAACATATTTTTATAGGAGGAAATTTCTAATGTCCAAGAAAATCATTAGTCTTATGTTGGCTATGGCTCTTTCTGCTTCAATGGTAGCAGTTGCAGCAGTTAGCGTTTCAGCTGACACAGACAGCGATGGTTACTATGTTCCTTCAGAGGGAACTGAAACATATAGATATTATTTCTATATGCCACAGAGATGGGAAAATGAGTTCACAACATCAACAGGTGCATACTGGTGGGAAGGCACAGATTTGTGCGAAACATGGCAGGATATGTATAAGGTTAAAGAAACTGAGAACGAAAACATTTTCTGTATTGATGTTCCAACGGATGTTCCTAAGCTCATCTTCAACAACTATGTTGACGGCGGTGCAGATCCAGAGGCTCCTCAGTACACAAAGGCTGCTCAGACATCAGATGTTACATGTGTAGACGATGATGGTGAAGAGGCTTGGGGTTACTGGCCTAAAACTGATGAAGACGATCCTAGTAACGAGCTTTATCCGGAAGGTGTCAGAAATTTCAATAACATGATTTATGTTATTGATGAAAACAGAATTGAAGAGAACCCACTCAACCAGAAGCTTACATGCGGCGGTCAGTGGTACTACTACTATGGTAACGGCGAATATGGTTACACACCTGTAAAGGGTGACGGCGCTGTTTACAACACAGAGTATATGTCATTTGAACAGGCACTTAAGGATAAAAGGGACGGTGTTAAACCAACACCAACAGAGCCTGACGCAACTGTAGCTACAACAGAGGCAGTTGAAACAACAGCTTCAGAGGAAGCTACAACAGCTCCTGCTCCTGTTTCAAAGCCTGCTCTTACAGTTTACGCTACATCAAACGTATTCCCAGAGGCTAAGGCTGTGTATGATAACTCAACAAAGCAGGTTACAGTTACTTACTACCTCGGTACAGACAGAGATCTTGTAAACCTTGAGTGGTACTTAACATTTGATAACACTGTTCTTGAGTACAAGAACGCTAACAACCTTGATTCATCAGGCAGAAAGCTCAACATTATGCCTCAGATCACACCAGCAGGCGGCGATGTATTCAATACAAAGCTCCCAGGTAAGATAAATTCTAACGCTTCTAGCCTTTCACTTTATCCGATTGATTCAACAAAGCCTTTCGTACAGGTTACATTCGATGTAATCGGCGAGCCTGAGAATGTTGAAACAACAATCAACCTCAATGTAAGAGTTCTTACAACAGGCGCACTTGATCCTGACAAAATGAGCCTTGATCCTAATTCTATGAACTCATTTGTAGTTGACTTCACAATTAAGGATCCAGCTCCACTTACATTCACAAACACAACTCTTACAGAGTCAACATATGTAGAGCCAACAGTTCCTGAAACAACAAAGGCTCCAGAGACAACAAAGGCTCCTGAAACAACAATAGCTCCTGCTTCAACACAGGCTACAGATGGTAGCAACACAACAATTGCTCCTGCAACTGAAGATGCTACATCATCGACAGGCGCAACAGTTAAGCCGGGCACAGCTGATACAGCTAATAACGGCAACAACACAACTAACAATGATAACGACACAGTTAAGACAGGTGACGCTACACTCGCAGTTGTAATTCTTACTCTTCTTGTTTCTGCTACAGGCGTAATGTTCGTCATTCGCAAGAGAGAGATGTTCTAATCTTAATTAGTAATAATTTAGATTTCTTTGGGCTGACCTGACAGGTCAGCCCATTTTTGATATTATGATTAAGAATAAATTTCAGAAAAATTGTGTAAATTATGGTTTGTAAAATTTTTTAACAAATAATTATAAAAGTTTGGTCAACCTTTTCAAAGGTTGTGGGTGTGGGCAAAGCCCACAAATACTTTCCGCTTACACAATCTGACGATAGCCAAACAGGGAGCTGTTTGGCGGCTTGAACGCAACGGCGAATGCCCTTAAATGCGATAGCAACAAAAAAGCCATTCGATATATAATGAAAAGTTAATTATTTCTTTTATAAAATGCTGTCGCCTGTTTTTCAAACTATGTGCAAGCACGCAAACAGCGTGGCTGTTTGCGTTTGATAAATCGTTATATCGGAAGATTTTTATGGGCACTGCCCAAACCCGCAATTTTTGAAAAAATTGAGTAAATTTTTTTGCCTTTGGGAGGATAATTTAGCGTTAGCTAAATTTCAATGCCCGACCGACACTCCGCTAAACCCAATTTATCAAGTTTAACCAAAATTTAGAACAGAAAAATACCCTATAAACTCATTTTAATATGTCTGATATTTACTTAAATTTATAACTTGTATTTTGTGCATTGACAATGAATTTTACTTATAATTCCTATAAATAATAATTTTGAAAAAAATTAAAAAAATAGCGTATTTATGAAGAATTTATCGTAAATATCAGTTGACAAAGCGCAAATACTTTTGTATAATAATCAATAGCGTTTTAATATGCGTTTATGCGGTCAAGAGGTGCAATTATGCTTTTTGAACTTAAAAGTGTCTTTCAAAATGAAGGCGAAGAAAAAACAATCAGCTATAAGCTGGATATAAGCAATATTGACATTGACGGCGTTTTTCCATTCAAAACACCGCTTGATATTACCGCAACAGCAGGAAACAGGGCATCACTTGTTGACCTTACTTTGCTTGTCAGCTTTGACTATGTTCGCAGCTGCGACAGATGTGGAGAAGAATTTACAAGGAAGATGAAGTACAAGTTTACTCATAAGCTTGCCCGTACTCTTGAAACTGACGGCAACGACGACTATATTGAAACACCTGATTTTGTGCTCGACCTTGATGAAACGGTTATTTCTGATGTGCTGTTGTCGCTTCCGCAGAAAAACCTCTGTAAAGAAGATTGTAAAGGACTGTGCAGTCAGTGCGGTCATAATCTTAATGAGGGTGAATGCGATTGTGATAAAAAGCAGGTTGACCCAAGGCTCGAGATTCTTAAACAACTTATGGATTGATATATGTTATTGTAAGGAGGTCTTTGTAATGGCAGTACCAAAGAGAAAAACTTCACACGCAAGAAAGAGTTCAAGACGTTCAACAGTTTGGAAGCTCAACGCTCCAACACTTGTAATTTGCCCTAACTGCGGTGAGTACAAGGCAGCTCACAGAGCTTGCGGCAACTGCGGTATGTATAACGGCAGACAGGTAATCGTAAAAGCTAACGAGAACTAATTACGGTACAAACATTATGGGCGGCAGAATTCTGTACGCCCTTTTGTTTTGCTCTGATACCTTGAATTTTTCGTGATTTTTGTGTAAAATAAGTGTGAGGTGAGTTCGTGGCTGTAAATATATTTGGTGTGACTGCTAACAGTCACGCAGACAGAGCAAAAATTAAAAGCGGTGAAATTCTGCTTAGTATTAACGGAAATATAATCGAAGATGTCCTCGATTACCGTTTTTATCAGGTAAACAGAGATTTGACACTCGAGATTAAAGATAAAAACGGCGAAATCAGAACAGTGCGTATTGTGAAAAGTGAATACGAGGAAATCGGTCTTGAGTTTGAAACTTATCTGATGGACGAGCAAAAGAGTTGCCGTAATAAGTGTATTTTCTGTTTTATAGACCAATTGCCTAAAGGTATGCGTGAATCACTTTATTTTAAAGACGATGACAGCAGACTTTCATTTTTGTTTGGTAATTACATTACGCTCACAAACCTTACACAGCACGAAATTGACAGAATCATAAAAATGCACATCAGCCCGATAAATGTGTCGGTTCACACTACGAATCCACAACTGCGCTGTAAGATGATGCATAACCGTTTTGCAGGTGATGCGTTAAGACATCTTGAAAGTTTTGCAAAGGCAGGAATCAGTCTTAACTGTCAGATTGTTGCTTGCCCCGGTATAAATGACGGTGATGAACTTATCCGTACTTTTACCGATCTTGAAAAACTTGGAGTTAATATGACCGCTGTCGTGCCTGTAGGACTTACAAAATACCGTCAAGGATTATATCCGCTTACGGAATACAATCAAGAAACTGCCGCACAGACGCTTGATATAATCGAAAAATTCGGTGATGAATGTGTTAAAAAGTACGGCAGAAGAATTTTTTATGCCGGCGATGAATTTTATATAAAGGCTAACAGACCGATTCCCGATCCTGATTTTTATGAGGGCTTTCCCGCCGTAGAAGACGGTATTGGTATGATTGCCTGTCTTAAAGAAGAAATTGAGTTTGCTGTGGAGGACAGCGAGTACAATGATGCATTGAATTATAAGGTGACTATGGCATGCGGCGAGGCTGTTGCACCTTATTTGAGAGATATGATGAAGATTATTGCAACAAAATTTCCGAATATAGAGATAAATGTTGTTGCAATTAAAAATAACTTTTTTGGCGGAGGAGTTAATGTGTCGGGTTTGGTCACAGGCGGTGACTTGATTGACCAGCTGAAAGACAAAGACCTTGGCGACAAACTTTTTATTCCGTCATCTATGCTTAGATTTGAAAATGACATTTTCCTTGATGATGTTTCGGTTGAAGATGTTGAGCGTGAGCTTAATATTTCTCTTGGAATTGTAAATAACAACGGTGACGAACTTGTAAGAGAAGTTATCACGGTAAAGGAATGATAGAAGAATGAATAAACCTGTAATTGCGATTGTAGGCAGACCGAATGTCGGTAAATCTACACTTTTTAATAAACTTATCGGTCAAAGACTTTCAATAGTCGATGATACACCGGGTGTTACCCGTGACCGTATTTACGGCGAGGTTGAATGGCTCGGCAAAAAAGCGTTTATAATTGACACAGGCGGTATTGAACCGAAATCCGACGATATTATTTTGTCGCAGATGCGCAGACAGGCACAACTTGCCATTGATACCGCAAATGTAATTATCCTTGTTACGGACGGCAAAACAGGTATGGTTGCCACAGATATGGATATTGCGCAGATGCTTATGAAATCAAACAAGCCGATTGTGCTTTGTGTAAATAAATGTGACGGAATCGGCGAACCGACTCCTGAATTTTATGAATTCTATAATCTCGGACTCGGAGATCCTATTCAGGTTTCATCTGTTCACGGACACGGCACGGGCGATTTGCTTGACAATGTGTTTGAACACCTTGATTTTACAGAGGACAGCGAGGATGACGGCACAGTAATTAATGTGGCTGTTATAGGCAAGCCAAATGCAGGTAAATCATCGCTCATTAATAAAATTACAAACGAGGAGCGCTGCATAGTTTCTGACATTGCGGGTACTACAAGAGATACCATTGACACAATGATTGAAAATAAGTACGGTAAATTTAACTTTACCGATACAGCAGGACTTCGTCGTCAGAATAAAATTTATGATGATATTGAAAAGTACAGTATTATCAGAGCAAAGATGGCTATTGAACGCAGTGATGTATGCGTTATTATGATTGACGCAGAGGCAGGCGTTACCGAGCAGGATACAAAGGTAGCAGGACTTGCTCACGAGGCAGGCAAGGCTTGTATTCTTGCGGTAAATAAATGGGATGCAATTGAGAAAAACGACAAGACAATGCAGGAGTTCAGGAAAAAACTTGATACAGACTTTGCATTTATGTCTTATGCTCCTAAGGTATTTATTTCTGCAAAGACAGGTCAGCGTATTGACAGGTTGTTTGAATTTATTGTAAGCTGTGCGGAGCAGTCTGCAAGAAGAATTACAACAGGTATGCTCAATGAATTGCTTGCACAGGCTACAACAAGAGTTCAGCCACCGTCTGATAAAGGCAAGAGATTAAAGATTTTTTATGTTACCCAGGCATCGGTTAAGCCGCCGACATTTATTTTCTTCTGTAATAACGCTCAATTATTCCACTTTTCTTATCAGCGCTATCTTGAAAACAGAATCAGAGAGGCATTCGGACTTGAGGGCACACCAATCAGAATTATTATCAGGGAGCGTGGCGAAAAGTAATGAATTTTTATTTATCGTTTTTAGCGTATAATTGTTGGAGAATTATAATTACTGCCGTTATAGCTTATCTTTTAGGCAGTGTGAATACAGCCGTTATAGTTACAAAGATTGTAACGGGCGGTAAGAAAGACATTCGTGAAATGGGCAGCGGTAATGCAGGATTTACAAATGTTCTGCGTTCCGTAGGAAAAGTGCCTGCAATTTTTACAATCGTATGTGACGCACTTAAGTGTGTGGTTGCGGTTATTATCGGCTGGTTGATTTTCTCGACTATTCCTGCAGACAGTCAGATTCTTTCAAATGAATTTGGCAACTGCGGCAAGTATATAGCCGGTATTTTTGCAATACTCGGACATTCGTATCCTGTTTATTTCCACTTTAAAGGCGGTAAAGGTGTTGTAACCGCTGCCGCTCTTATAGCAAGCGAGGATTGGAGAGTATTTATTGCGGTTATCGCAGCTTTCCTTATTGTTTTTGCTTGTTCAAAAATCATTTCGCTTTCGAGCATAACAGCGGCTGTACTTTACGGCCCATTTACATTCCTTGCAACATTCTTGTTTGATTATCCGAACGGATATTCTTTAGGCTATGTTATCTTGTCAACGGTTGCGGCATTGATTATCGGTATATTTGTTATTGTTAAGCATAAGGATAACATCAAAAGACTTATGCGTGGCGAAGAAAAGAAAATTACCGCAAAGAAAAAGACAAACGCTTGACGGACTTTTGCAAAAGTTGTAAAATAATGACGGATAATTTTATTGAAAGGTCGAATATTATGTCTGACTGTATTTTTTGTAAAATAGTTGACGGTTCTATTCCGTCTACAAAGGTTTATGAGGATGATAAAATCCTTGCATTCAAGGACTTAAATCCACAAGCACCTGTTCACACTCTTATTGTTCCGAAACAGCATATCTGCTGTGCTGATGAAATTACTGCCGATAACTGTGAGATAGTCGGTTACATATTCTCAAAAATTCCGGAGATTGCAAAATCACTTGGTCTTGAGAACGGCTATCGTATTGTTAATAACTGCGGTGAGGATGGCTGTCAGTCAGTAAAGCACTTGCACTTCCATTTACTCGGCGGCAAAAAGCTTGCTGAAAATATGGCTTAAGAGGTGAGTACGATGGTTACATATAAAATTACTATTGCAGGTCACGAGCGTGAACTTGAGCTTTTTCCTGTAAGTGATAAACTTGATATTGCAGCTTTTATTATGTTTGGCGATGTTGAAATTACCGAAGTATCTGCTAAAGAACTGTTAAAGATTTGCCCTGAACACGATGTTGTTGTTACGGCAGAGGCAAAAGGTATTCCTCTTTGCTATGAAATGGCAAGACAGGGCTGCAAAAATTATGTTGTTGCCCGTAAAGGCATTAAGGTTTATATGAGAAACCCTATTGAAGTAAATGTTAAGTCAATCACAACCGAGAATGAGCAAAAGCTTTATCTTGGCGAGGGTGACGCAAACTTTATTAGGGGCAAAAGAGTTTTGATTGTTGATGATGTTGTTTCAACAGGTCAGAGCCTTGAGGCAATTGAAGAGCTTGTTACTAAGGCCGGCGGAAATATAGTAGGTAAAGCGGCTGTGCTTGCCGAAGGTGACGCAAGAGGCAGAAAAGATATTATTTATCTTGAGGAATTGCCGCTGTTTTTTAAATAAAACTGATAAATAAGGATTGAATTTTATGAAACGACCGTTTGCATTGATTGGTATTACTTATCTTTCTGTGCAAGCGGCGCTTTTTTATTTAGAGTCGGATTTAGCAGCGGCAATATTAACCGCTGTGTGTTTTATCGGAACGATTGTTTCGCTCTTTATACTTAAAAATAGAAATTTACGGCATACGGTGCTTTGCTTTTGTTTGACAGCAGCATTTGCAAGTACGATTTTCAGCGGATATAATATATTTGTTAAACAGCCGATTGTAGATAAATATTCCGAAAGAGAAATATATGTGACGGCAACTGTATTTGAGCAACCCACGGTGCAGTACGATACTTACAGATATTTAATTGAAACCGATAGTATAAACGGAAAAATCGAAAAACTGAAAATCTGTCTTTCAACAATTAATGAATTAAATGTTGAAGAATTTGACAGAATAAGCTGTGTTTTGCCATTAAAAGAATGTACTAAAAGTCAGATGATTGCTGACGGTGCGTTTTTACAGGCATCTGTTAATAAAAACTTTGCTTATATTGTAAAAAATACCGATGACAAGCCTCTGTATTATCAAGCTTTAAAGATAAGAGAAAATTTTGCGGACAGTTTTGAACAAAATATGTCGCAGGATTGCGCATCACTGTGCAGAGCGGTTTTATTGGGAGAAAAAACCGCTTTATCGCAAGAAATTCAGAACGATTTTACCCGTTGCGGCGTAAGTTTTTTGATAGTTGTGTCGGGTATGCATCTTGCCATAATCAGCAGTTTTGTATTTTTGTGTATCAAGAAAATTATAAAAAACAGAGTTTTGCGTTCGATGATAATGCTTATATGCGCATTTTCATTTATGGCGGTAACAGGATTTGCACCGTCTGTTGTAAGAGCGGGAGTAATGCTTGCCGTAGTGTATTCGGGAAAAATGTTTATGCGCAAAGGAGATTCGCTCAATTCGCTCGGAATTGCGGCTTTAATTCTCACCGTACCCAATCCTACAGCTGTTGCCGATGTGGGTATGCTTTTATCTTTTACAGCAACGCTTGGAATAATATTGTGGGCAAGAAAAATTACAGTTTATATAATGGGCAAATTTGCAAAATTGAAAAGACTTAAAAAGCCCGTTGAATTTACAGTAAACTTATTTGCTGTTTCCGTTTCTGCCACTGTATGGACAATGCCGATTTCAGTGTTGATGTTTGGTAAAGTATCGGTATTTTCAATCTTGCTTTCCGTTATACTTTCGCCTGCGGTAAGCGTACTTGTAGCTTGTGCGTTGCTTGCGGTGATTCTTTACGGCTTTGGAATTGTAAGTATTATTGCTTATCCGCTTACCTTTGTATGTGAGCAGTTAAGTAAGTATGTAATTTTTATTGTCGGCACATTTTCGGATATTCCGTTTTCTTCGGTAAACGCACGAAAACCGTATTTTTACATTTGGCTTGCTCTTATTGCGGTTATGGTGATTGTCGGATATTTTGTTAAAAACAAAGCAAACTATGCCGTTAAGAGCACTGTTATTTCGCTGTGTGTTCTTGCACTCGGTTTTGCGGTTTACTCCGTAATTGATGTAAATACAACCGTCATTAATATTTACGCAACGGGAGGAAATACGGTTACGGTAAAGCGTGGAAAAAATTGCTCGGTTGTCAGCTGCGGCGGAGAAGCAACAAATGTATATTATGCCGTGTCTGATATTATGGAAGATACGACTTTGCTTGATTTTTTGATTGTGCCTTCGGATTCGGACGGAAGTTTGCTTTATGCCGATATTTTCCAAACAAAATTTGACGAATCGGATGTTTTGATATATGATAGTAAAGGTGAGAATGAAGATAACGGTAATGTAAAATATTTTACTGTAAATAAAAGTTTTACGCTTAATTTAAATTCGGAAACCAAAGATGAAGCAGTAAGCACGGAAAGCGGTGTGTACCAGTATATCAGCACCGAAAGCACCACTGTTTTGTTACTTGACGGTAATTGCAAGGCAGAAGATATTTTGGAAAAACACAGAAAAGCAGATTACATAATTACCGATAAAGACGGAGATAATTTGCAAGATATTTGCGGTAAAAAAATTATTACGAATACCTACGATGCAAACGCAAAAGATTGCGAAGATATGATTTTTGTACGGGACAAAAATCTGCAGATTGTTATTGATTGACGGAGGAAATATGGCTGTACTAACAGATAAACAGATGGACAAGCATATAAAAGAAAGAAATTTTGCAAAGGTGTATTTGATTTACGGCGAAGAGCAAATGTATGTAAAAAAATATACCGATAAGCTTGTTACGGCTGTAGCAGGTAAGACACCGTCAGAGTTTAATTTTCATTCATTTGGTGACAGCATTAATTTTGACGAGCTTGCCGCCTCTGTACAAATAGTCCCGTTTATGAGTGAATTTAACTGTGTTCTCGTAAGCGATGCGGCTTTCGATGAATTTAATGCAAATGATAACGCAAGGTTTGCAGATATATACAAGGCGGTGCCTGACGGTTGCGTATTTATAGTTTCTTTGCCGTCTGTAAAACCTGTTAAAAATAAAACCGTTTTGCCTGCATTAAAAAAATATGCCGATAAAAACGGAATCGTTTGCGAGTTCAATACTCTTACTCAAAACGAGCTTGTTAAGTTTATTGCAAAATGGGCGAATGCAAACGGAAAATTCATTTCACAGGTAAATGCCACACAACTTATTTCGCTTTGCGGTCGTGACCTTAATATGCTGAAAAATGAGATAGATAAAATTTCCGCATATGCAAAGGGAGAGGAAATCTCTGACGAAGACATAGAAAAACTTGCGACGGTTACACTTGAATCAAAGATTTTTGCGCTTTCGGACGCTGTGCTTAACGGCAATGCACAAAAAGCCTTTAATACGCTTGACACCTTATTTTATCAGCAGGAAAAGACGGCGGATATGCTTTTTATTTTATCGCAGGCTTTTATAGACGCATACAGAATCAGAGTTGCTGATGAAAGCGGCGTACAAAAAACGGAGGTTGCGAGTAAGTTTAATTATAAAAACAGAGCGTTTGTACTTGATAATGCAAGAAGGGCAACAAAGCGAGTTTCTACGCAGGCTTTAAGAAAATCGCTTAGTTTGCTTTTGCAGGCGGAAACCGAATTTAAAAGTGTTTCGGTAAATGACAGAGTGTTCTTTGAAAAACTGATTGCACAGCTTTTGCTGACCGCTGAGAGGGGAAGAGTTTAATTGCTGAAAATAAAAGAGGCAATAATAGTTGAGGGCAGATATGACAAAATAAAATTGAAAAATCTTGTAGACACAACGATTATCGAAACAAACGGTTTCCGTGTGTTTTCGGATAAAGAAAAGCAAATGCTTATCCGCAAAATAGCACAGACGAGGGGAATACTTGTATTTACTGACAGCGATTCCGCAGGCTTTGTTATAAGAAATTTTTTGCGTGGTACGGTTGACAAAAGTAAGATAAAGCATTGCTACATACCGCAGATAAACGGCAAGGAAAAGCGTAAGGCGCACGGTTCAAAAGAGGGCTTTCTTGGTGTTGAGGGAGTGAGCGATAATGTGATTATCAAGGCAATTCGCAAAAGCGGAGCTACAATAATCGGTGAAGATGAACAGGCAGACAGAGAAGAGGTAACAAAAGCCGACTTATACAGGCTCGGTCTTACCGGCAGGGAAAACTCCGAGAAATTAAGAAAAGCCTTGTTAAAGCACTTAGATATGCCGTCTTACCTTACTGCCAATGCTATGCTGTCGGCAATCAATTGCTTATATTCGCTTGATGAACTGAAAAATATAGTTAATGAATTGGAAATTTAATAATCAGAATTTAAATCACCGTTTTTGGACATAATAAAAACGGTGATTTTTTTGTTAAAGAGATTAAAATGTGATTGTATCCTGTTTTCAATCGGCGGAGTTGCTTATGCTTTGCTTGAAATATTGTGGCGGAGAAAAACGCACTGGACTATGGCGGTTACGGGTGGGAGCTGTTTCCTTGCTATTTTCAGAGTATATAAAAAGTTCCCGAAACTTTGCCTGCGCAGTAAGTGCCTTATCGGCGGAGCGATTATTACATTTATGGAGGGCATATGCGGTTTTATTGTAAATGTAAAGTGCAAGCTCAATGTTTGGGATTACAGTAACTGCACCTTGAATTTTAAAGGACAGATCTGCCCGTTTTACAGTATGCTCTGGATTCTTTTGTGTATTCCGATAAGCGGTATATGCAAATTGCTTTGTAAAAACAAAAAAATTATTTAGCAGTCACTTTAGCGTCATTATGAGTATTTATAATAAACCTGTAAAATAAATTTGGAGGAATTATTATGGAAATACTCAAAGTTGAAAATCTTGTAAAAACCTACGGAGAGGGAGATAATATTGTAAATGCGGTTGACAATATTTCTTTGTCTGTAAATAAGGGCGAATTTGTTGCTATAGTAGGCGCAAGCGGCAGCGGAAAATCAACGCTTTTGCATTTGCTCGGCGGTGTTGACAGACCGACAAGCGGCAAAATTTATATAGACGGAAACGAAATAAATAATATGAATAATGATAAACTTGCTATTTTCAGACGCAGGCAGATTGGAATTGTGTATCAGTTCTATAATCTTATTCCGATTCTTACGGTGGAAGAAAATATCTCTCTTCCGTGTGACCTTGACGGTAACAGACCCGACAAAGAGAGAATGGATTTGATTTTAAAGTCTTTCGGACTTTTTGAAAGAAAAAATCATCTGCCAAACGAGCTTTCGGGCGGTCAGCAACAGAGAACCTCGATTGCAAGAGCTTTAATAAATAATCCGGCTATTCTGCTTGCTGACGAGCCGACAGGTAACCTTGATTCAAAATCCACAGAAGAAATTATGAGTATTTTGAAAATGTCTAACCGTGACTTTAATCAGACAATAATTATGATTACGCACAATCTTGAAATTGCAAAGGAAGCCGACAGAATTATTACAATTCAGGACGGCAAAATTTTAAGGGAGGCGTAAGGCTTGAAGATACTGAATAAACTTACTGTTAAAAATTTAAAGTTGAATAAAAGCCGTACGATTGTTACGATTATCGGTATTATGCTTTCGTGCGCTTTGATTATGGTTGTTGCCGGTATGGCGGCAAGCGCACAACAGACAATGGTAAACTTACAAATTAATATTACGGGTAATTATGATTTATTTGTAAAAGGAGCAAACAAAAAAATTATTGACAATGCGCAGGCAAACAGAAATGTAAAGGACATTTATATAAAACAAAATCTCGGTTGCGCATATCTGCCGCAGGCGAAATTTGACACAAAGCCGTACATAAATGTGGTCGCATTTAACGAAAAATCATTTACAGACTGCTTTAATGTTACACTTAAAGAGGGCAGACTTCCGCAAAACGGAAACGAACTTGTGCTTTCGCAGAGTGTAATTGAGAACAGCAGAGCGGAATTTAAAATAGGCGATACAATTACACTTGACTTAGACAAAAGAGTTTATGTATCGGGTGCGGAAATACCGTTAAACGATACCGAACATTTTATTGACGAAAATGGTTTGGAAAAACTTGTCGATACTCATAAAAAGACTTACACTGTTGTAGGTGTGTTTAATAAGGTTTCTTCATCATATTTTGCGGCAGACAGCAATTCTGCGAGCAGTTCCGCTTTCACTTTAGCTGAAGAAAATGCCGATATAAATGATTTGTTTATAAGCTTTACATCAGACGGTGAAAAAAATTATATTACAACGAGCGGTGAAATTTTAAATTTAACGGGTGACGATTTTGAGAGTTTAAAAAATAATTTTGAAGTTTATCTTGAAAACGGTGATTTTGATGAGGCGAGTATAAACAAAGATTTGCTGAGATACAAAGGCTTTGCGCTAAGTGACGAGTATATGAGAATGCTTTTATCATTAGCTGTAATAATTATTGTAATTATTGCAATTTCAAGTATTTTTGTTATCCGCAACAGCTTTGCAATTTCAATTACCGAAAAAACAAAGTTGTACGGTATGCTTGCTTCAATCGGTGCTACATCAAAGCAGATAAGGCATAATGTGCTTTTTGAGGGCTTTGTGCTTGGCATAATCGGTATTCCGGCAGGCATTTTGCTTGGCGTAGGTGTAATTGCGCTGCTTGTGGTAATTTTGAACGCATTGCTCGAAAATATGCTGAACGGAATCTCATTTGTTTATGCTGTTCCATGGTGGGTAGCGGTTATTTCTGCTGTAATGTCAGCGGTTATTATTCTGTTTTCTACGCTTTCATCGGCTTTCAGAGCCTCAAGAATTGCTCCGATTACCGCAATCAGAGGCAACAACGACATTAAGATTAATAAAAAGAAAAGCTATAAATCACCGAAATTTATTAAAAAGCTGTTTGGTGTGGGCGGAGAAATTGCCTATAAAAACCTTAAACGCAGTAAAAAGAAGTACCGCACTACTGTAATTTCTATTATTATAACAGTTGCAATGTTTATTTCAATTTCCACCTTTATTGAGTACGGATTAAAAATTGCAGGTGATCACTTTAAGGATATTTCTTACAATATTACTGTACATGCAAACGATAAGCTGTCATATGATGAATACGAAAATGTTTACAAAAGAATCATTGCTGATACGGATATAAATTCAAGCATAAAAGCCTGTGAAAATTATTATGGCAATATAGTGGGGCTTACCGATTATTATACGGAGGATGCCAAAGCGGCAGAGTTATCGGGCGGCGATTTAGCGTATGTGTTTGGTGTGGATAATAAGAGCTTTAAGGAGTATGTAACCGCACTTGGATATAATTATGATGATGTCAAGGATAAAGCACTTATTACGAATGATTTTAAATACTACAATTCGGATAATATTCTTATCAAGGGTAAGGAATTTGACTTGCCTATGAACACTGTTGTAAAGTTGTATCCTAACGGAACCCCGTCATATACTGAGGATGATATTAAAGAAATTCAGAAAACAGATCCTGATTTTGTATATAATCCGGATGATTATAAGTCTGTTGACCTTGTTATATATGATACAATTAATAAGGAAGTGCCGGGGTCTATAGTTTCAAGTATTATGAGTACCCTAAATGAGGGAAGTGTGCTTGTAAGTGAGGATTATTTTAAAAAGCTGTTTGCCGAGGATAATGACTATACAACAGGAGTCATTGTTATTGATTCGGCTGACCCTGTAAATACGGTAGAATATATAAATAATCTTGATATAGAAAATCTTGATGTTTTTAATATTAACGAGCAAAAAGAACAGATGAATGCCATTGTGCTTATTATTGCAATCTTTGCTTACGGTTTTATTATTGTAATTTCACTTATCGGTATAACAAATGTATTTAACACAATCAATACCAATATGCGTTTGCGCAGTAAGGAATTTGCGATGCTCAAGTCTATCGGTATGACAAAGAAAGAATTTAACAGAATGATAAGACTTGAAAGTTTGTTCTACGGTTTAAAATCCTTGCTTATCGGTGTTCCGCTCGGATTGCTCGGAGGTTATGCTATATTTAAGGCTACGGGAAATACCATTATGCTTAACTATTCATTCCCGACTATGGCTGTACTCATAAGCATAGTGTTCGTATTCTTTGTTGTATGGCTTATTATGAAAATTTCTATCAGCAAAGTGAATAAACAGAATATAATTGAAACCATACGCAACGATAATATTTGACATATCGGCTTACAGGGTGATATAATCACAAAAGAAGGGAAGTGTTAGTATGAAGATACTGCTTGTTGAGGATAACAAAAGCATAATAAAAGGACTTGAGTATGCATTTGCACAGAACGGCTACAGTTGTGAATACTGTCTTAGTTTAGACGAGGCTGTACGAAAAGCACCTTTTAATTATGATGCAGCAGTGCTTGATATAATGCTTCCCGACGGAAACGGCTTTGATTTGTTTAAAAAAATTCGCAGATATTCCGATTTGCCTGTAATTTTTCTTACCGCTGTTGATGATGAAGACAGTGTAGTAAACGGACTTGAACTTGGTGCGGACGATTACATAACAAAGCCTTTTTCTACAAGAGAACTTATTGCACGCATAAAGCGAGTGGCGAATAAAAACAGTAAAAAGAACATAATTACAGTATCGGGCGTTACGCTTGATTTGGATAAATCGGCGGTGTTTGAAAACGGAAAACAGCTTGAACTTACCGCACTTGAATACAAATTACTGTCGTTGCTGATGCAGAATGTCGGCAAGGTGGTAACGAGAGAACTTATATTTGAAAAAATATGGGATGTATCGGGCAACTTTGTAAATGACAATACGCTTACCGTATATATCAAGAGAATACGCAAAAAACTTGATGCGGATATTATAAAGACGGTTAAGGGCTTGGGTTATCAGGTTGCGGAGGTCAGCAAATGAAAAATGCTCAAAAGTTTGTATGTGCGGGTCTTGCGGTAACAATTGTATTTTGTGTAATATCAGCTGTTTTTACTTTTATCGGTCTTGAGAATATAAGAAAAACAAGTAACGATACCATAAATCAGCTTGTAAATATACTGCTTGAAAAATACCCTGATGTCAGCGAAAAAGAAGTAGCCGAAATACTTAATAATAAAACCGAATATACGGATAATTCGGAATTTTTAAATAAGTACGGAATTTACCCCGAAAAGGATTGGGTTTCGTACAACAATCAAGGCTCGTATAAATATGTAGTTATTTCGGCAATTATTTGCTTAGCCTTTGGCATTGCTTTTATAGTGATATTTTTATTATATTTAAAAATGCAAAAGCAACAGACTATGGAAATAGCAAAGCGGATTGAACGCATTAACCTTGGCGATTATTCATTGCAGATTGACGAGAACAACGAGGACGAGCTTTCTCTGCTTGATAATCAGATTTATCGTACAACCGTAAAATTCAGAGAGCAGGCGGAAAATTCAAGGAAAGACAAGGAAAACCTGCAAAAATCATTGTCGGATATATCACATCAGCTCAAAACTCCGCTCACTTCAATAATTGTTATGGTGGAGAATATTTTAGATGATGACGATATGCCGCTTGAAATCAGGCGTGAATTTTTAAATGATATTAAGCACAACACGAATACTATTTCTTTTTTGGTGCAAAGTCTTCTTAAGTTATCAAAACTTGACGCAGAGGCGGTTAAATTCAGATATGAGCAGGTTGAGGTGAAAAGCATTGTTGATGAATGTATTAAAAATACCGCTGTAATGGCTGAAATTTTGGGTGTAAGACTTGAAACCGACTGCAATGACATAATTCTTAATTGCGACAGAAAATGGCTTTGTGAGGCTATTACGAACATAATTAAAAACTGTATTGAACACTCGCACAACGGAAACATAAAAATAACCGCTGAGCAAAATAAACTTTATACGAAAATCAGTATAAAGGATAACGGCAGCGGTATAGATAAAGAAGATTTGCCGCACATATTTGAGAGATTTTATAAGGGCAAAAATTCAAGTGATGACAGTGTGGGCATAGGACTTGCCCTTGCAAAGTCGATTATTGAAAAGCAAGGCGGATACATAAGTGTATCGTCTGAACTTAATAAAGGCAGTGAATTTGTAATAAAATTCTTCAACAACTGAATATCAACAAAAAACAGGTTGCCGCTTAATTGCGACAACCTGTTTTTGTATCTTAGATTTCAATGCTTTTGATTGAATCAAACTCGTCCTGAATTTCTTTTGAAGGTTTCTTTGCTATAAGAGAAACTATAATATTTACGATAAGCGCAAGCGCAAAACCTAAAACAAGAGAATAAAGATTTGTTGCTTTGTAAAGAGTTGCACCGTTTACGAGCGGTAAATAGTCCCATACAATAACTGTAAGTGCGCCTGTTGCCATACCGCTGATTGCACCTGCAAGTGTTGAGCGTTTCCAGAATAACGCAAGAAGTACAACCGGACCGAAAGCAGAGCCAAAACCTGCCCATGCGTCAGAAACAAGTCCCATAATACTTGAGTTAGGATTAATGGCAATTACAAAGCCGATAATTGCAACAACAACTACCGCAACCTTACCGATGTTAAGAGCACTTTTCTCTGTAGCGTTTTTCTTAACGCCTTTGTAAATATCCTCTGATACGGCAGATGCGGTAACAAGGAGCTGGCTGTCGGCTGTTGACATAATAGCGGCAAGAATACCGCAAAGGAATATACCGCCGATGAATATCATTATTCCGTTATCGGAGAAGATCTGCTGAATAAGTCTGATGAATACTGTTTCGCTTGCTGTAGCGTCAAGGTTTTCGATAAGGTAACCTCTTGCAACAATTCCGATAAGGCAAGATGCGGCAAGTGAAATGATAACCCATACGATAGCAATTTTTCTTGACTTTTTGATTTCAGAGTCACTTTTTACCGCCATAAATCTTATAAGAATGTGTGGCATACCAAAGTAACCGAGTCCCCATGCAAGGTTAGAAATAATGGAAACGGCAGAAACATTTGAACCGTCATCATTTTTAAAGAAGTTAAGGTAATTATCCGGGTTTGTTACACCGCTGTCGATAAGTGACTGTGAGAAACTGTTGTTATATGTAAGAGCTACATAAGCGATTATCGGAACCGCCATAATGGCAACAAGCATTAAAAGTCCCTGTATAAAGTCAGTGTAGCAAACAGCCTTAAATCCGCCGAGAAATGTATAAACAAGAATTACAATTACAGCAACTATAAGACCGATTGTATATACAGTGTTGTAGTTTTCGGCGTTGCCGAAAAGTGTAGCGAAAAGCTTTGCGCCCGAACTGAATGCCGAGGCTGTATATACTGTGAAGAATATTGCAATAATAATGGCAGATACCATTTTTATTACGCCCTTATCGTCACGGTAACGGTTCTGGAAAAAGCTCGGAATTGTAAGTGAGTTTCCTGCAACGATTGTATATTTTCTTAATCGTGCCGAAACAATGTACCAGTTGAGTATAGTACCGATCAAAAGTCCGACTGCTATCCATACCTCACCTGTTCCCGCAAGGTAAACCGAACCCGGAAGTCCCATAAGCAGCCAACCGCTCATATCGGAAGCCTGTGCAGAGAGTGCAGCGGTCCAGCCGCCAAGATTTCGTCCGCCGAGGAAATAGTCCTCGTTGTTCTTTGTGCCCTTAGACGATACAAAGCCAATAATTATCATAATGACCATATATGCCGCAAAGGAGCATAAAACTATTATATTTGCTGTACTCATATTTTCCTCCTCTATTTTGTTATTAAACACAAATACTCTTTAATAGTACCAAATTTCAGCAAAAAAATCAAGTAAATTCAATGTTGTAGCAGATTTATACAATAAAATATTTTTATATAATTGTATATTTATTACAGCAGAGCCAATAATAACAACGGAGGTGCTATTTATGAGCGAAAATAACAGCAGAAAGAAAAAGAGCAGATATGAAAAGGCAGGATTCTATACTGCGCTTTCTATCTGCTTAATAGCCGTAACTATGGCAGTGTATTCAACATATAATACTATATCGGGAGCAAAAGAACCTACGGAGCAACCCACCACCACGGCAGTGGAGGTAAATAATCAGGTGACAGGTATAACGGAGATTGCAGAGGAAACTACATTTCCTAAAGTTGCAAATGAAATAACTGTTCCTACAATATCGGTTACAATTCCCCCTTACACCGAACCTACCGAGCAGGACACAACAAGAAATGCCTTACAAACTATGCTTTCAACCGATTTAACTCTAAGTTATCCGCTAAATCAGAAAAACATTATAAGAGAATACAGCGAGAAAACAGTGTATTATAAAAGTCTTAATGTATGGAAATCGCATCTCGGAGTGGATTTTGCAGGCGAGCTTGATGATGAGGTAACCGCAATGACAGGCGGAGCGGTAATAAAGGTTGACGAGGATAAACTGTACGGAAAAACGGTAGAGATTGCAACCGATAATGCCGTAGTTATTTACAGCGGATTAAACGGAATAACCGTAAAAGAAGGCGATTCGGTAGAAAACGGACAGAAAATCGGTGTAATAGGTGCAGTTCCTTGTGAAGTACACGACAAAAATCATATTCATGTTGCCGTTAAGATAGACAGACAATTTGCAGACCCGCTTTCATTTATCAGCAATGGGGAATAAAATCTCCGTTTTTATCATAGATATAATTATAGCACGCCCTCGTATCGTTTCAGGGGCAAACAAAAAAGTGATGGTTGATTTCAGCCATCACTTTTATCTTATTCGTATTCACGATTTACAATTTTACAAAGTACGGTTATCTTTCGCTCTGATGCCATTCTTCATTGCCAAAGATAAAATCATCAATATCCATTACAATAATTCTCATAAAAACACCTCCTATATTATAGTAAACAATACCATTATATTCAGGAAGTGCAGGAATTATACAGGATTACTTGTTAATAATATTTAAGTATTCACAAATAATGTCAACTGCCTGCTCGGTAGAAAGAGCTGTACTGTTAATGCACAAATCATAGTTATCTGCCAAGCCCCACTTTTTTCCTGAATAGAAACTGTAGTAGTTTGCTCTGTTTTTGTCTGCTTTTAATACTGCCTGCTTTGCACGAGCGGGATCAATACTTTGTCTTTCGACTGCTCTCTTAGTTCTTACATCAATGTCAGCATAGATATAAATTTTAGCGAGGTTTTGGTGATCCTTCAAAACATAATCCGCACATCTGCCAACGAATACGCATGGACCTTTATTGGCAAGCTGCTTGATAATCTTGTGCTGTAAAATGTAGAGCTTGTCATTAACAGGTAAATCACCCATAGATGAAAAACCGTTACCGTAATTATAAAGTCCTAATGAAAGAGAGTACAAAAGGCTGTTTGTAGCCTTCTCATCAACATTTTCAAATACTTCAGGACTAATTCCGCTCTCTTTAGCTGCTAAAGATATAAGCTCCTTATCATAGAATGGAATGCCAAGGCGTTCTGAAAGAGCCTTTCCTATGTTGTGACCGCCTGAACCGTACTGTCTTGTAATTGTAATAATGTTATTGCAGCTCATATCATAACCTCCGGTGCAAAGAAATGTATGGAAAAGTAACTTGTATTACTTACTCTATACATATATATAATATCATAATTTTTTAAAAAATCAAATGAATTATACAATTTTTACAAAATTTGTGTAATCAATATAAATTGATTTGAGTTGCTTTGTGCACTATTACCATATAGCACATAAGAAATATATTGAGTTTGTACGAAGTCTGTCTGATATATAAACTATACAGTTGAAATAAGTAATTGACTGTAATACAGTTATTTATCAATATAAGACTTTATCTTAAGATTACATATATACTATTAAAGATAAAAGTAATTTTTGAAATTAAATCAGTTTTAAATTTAATAATCGTGATACTTGATTTTATTAGATATATATGTGAGAGAGTATTATTTCAGACTAAAAATAGTATATTCCATATATGTAAACACTATATATTGAGTTTATAAGGATAAAGTAAAAATTATTTAAAATTTTTTGAAAAAAATTGAAAAAAGGGGTTGCAATTTGTAAAAAGGGGTGATATAATAACAAAGTCGCTTGAGGAAAGCAAAAAAACAACAGAAAAGTTTGAAAGCACTGTGTAAAGCTTTTAAAAAGTTTTGAAAAAAGTGTTGACAAACAAAAATAAGTGTGATATAATGGTTCACGCACTGTTGAGAGAGGTTCGGTAAGAACCGACAAAAAACTTTCCAAAAAGTGCGTAGGACCTTGAAAATTAAAC